>Ga0208197_1000077_pt1 | contig 120992 bp, 101 predicted proteins | sample AD_JPNNA4_MetaG_FD_184444 | JGI IMG/M metagenome (GOLD analysis project Ga0208197, IMG submission 184444) | Active sludge microbial communities of municipal wastewater-treating anaerobic digesters from Japan - AD_JPNNA4_MetaG (SPAdes) (version 2) | ecosystem: Engineered > Bioreactor >...
CGCCTCTTCGTAAATGGATTCCAACAATCCCGGACCCAATTGCCGATGCACCTCAATCGCCGCGCCAATGATCTTTTCCGTTAATAGATCAGCCATGATTCTCCTTTTTGCCACAGAGTTCACAGAGTTCACAGAGAACACAGAGGTTTTTTCTCTCCCCCCTCTGTGAACTCTGTGTCCTCTGTGGCTAAAAATTACTCGATGTTGGCGCGTTCTTTGACGCCGAAGCGGGAGGGTGGGAGCAGGATGAAGAGCACGTTAATCAGGATGCCGACGATGGCGGCGAAGACGATGGCGGGGATGCCATCCGGGAACAACACCGGAACTTTGAACGGGAATAGCCCGTTTGCCAGTCCCAGGTTGCCACCGATGCCCAACACCAGGATTGTCGCGCCGATGGCGAGGTTCTTGGGATCGAAGAGGTTGACTTTCTCGCTTTGCAGCAGCGCGATACCTTGTTTACCGATAACGCCAAACAGGTAGATTGCCAACCCGCCGGTCACAGCAGTAGGAATGGTGTTGATCAACGCGGCCAGCTTGCCGATGAACCCTAGCGCCATCGCAATGCCGCCCGCCGCCATCAACACAGCGACCGAGTAGTTGCGCGTGATCGCCATCAGCGAGTTATTCTCGCCGTAGTTCGTGCCCGCGCAACCGCCGAGCAGACCGTTGAGCGCGTCATTGCAGCCATCGGCGACCAGATTCAGGCCGATGAGATTCTTGATCTCCAATGGTTTGCGCTTGAGATCCTTGGCGAGTTGGTCAATGTACAGGCTCATCTGGTAGAGGTGCGCCGTAGATTCGGGGATGGTGGCAATCGCAATCAAGGCCACACTGATTGCCATCCCCCACGCGCGCCCATCGCCGAAGGCCGGCAGTGTGAAGTTGGGTACGCGCAGCCAGGCCGCCGACGCCACCGGGCTGAAATCCACGATGCCGAAAATGAGCGAGACGATGTAACCCGCGACAGCGCCCAACAAAATAGGCAACATGCCGATCAATCCCTTGCCTTGCAGGTATACCGAGAACGCAATGGTGAGAATCAGCGTGATGAAAGCCACGCCCCAGTTCGCGGATGCCATATTGAGCGCCGCGCCAGCCAGCGCGATGCCGATGACGATGGCGACGTTGCCGGTGATGATGGGCGGCAGAACTTTGTCCAACCGATCTTTACCAATGCGTTGAATCAGTAACCCCATCAGGATATTGAAGAGGCCGGTGCATAAAATACCCACCTGCGCCAATTTCACCCCGTCTGGGCAGTAAACAGCAGTGGAATTGAAGCAATCCGGCACGTACTTGGACATCACGGTGATGACGACGGTGATGTAGCTGAACGAAGATCCATAGTATAGAGGAATTTTGCGCTTGGCGACCAGCAAGGCGATAATTGTGCCTAAGCCGGAAGCAAACAATGTCACACCTACATCAAACTTAGTGAGGATAGCCACCAGCACCGTCGCCGGGAACATCGTCAGCACTTGCTGGAAGCCCAGACTCAACATCGCGCCCCATCCTGGGACATCCTCCGGCATAAAGCCGATGATGGGGGCATCTTCAGGTTTCTTAGCCATGTGTGTTTACTCCTTTCGTGAGATTAAGAATTGGACTGATAAAGGGATAAATTTCTGGATGTAACTGGTTTCACTAGAGAGAACTTACAATAAGAGACTCCTCCTTTTCTGGATTTTACGCCCGCTCCAACAGCGTTTGTAATGCCGCAAATTGCTCCGCCTCATCGAACAGCGCGCGCACCGGGATAATGAAGCCCGGCACAATCAGGCTTTCCACCATAGTGTGGTCAATTCCGGCAATTGCAAAGCAACTTGTGCCGTGGTCATCCTGCACCTCCCTGACTTGCCGATGCTTCCGGGAAGTTCTTTGACTTCCCGGAAGCATCGGCTATTGGATACGCTTACTATATCCTACATTGGCGCAAATTTCAACCCATAGACCGGCTCGCCATAGATATAGCGTATCGGCTCCCAACTGGCTTGCATGGTCATGCCTACTTGCAAATCGGCGGCATCCTCCGCTTTGATCTGCCCCATCGCTTTGACGCCGTTCTCGAACTGCGCCACCCCGATGATGAGGAACCGCTCATCGAAACCCCACGGCAGGTTGAAGATCTGCGTGAAGGTCAGCAGTGTGGCGTTGCCCTCCGGCTTGATCTCCTCGAACTCGCGGTGTTTGCAGCTCAAGCAGCGCTCGTGCTTGGGATAATGTACCCGCCCACACTTCTTACACTTGTATGCCGTGATCTTTAGCTCGGTCATTGTTCTACCCTCTTCAGAATAAAGCACACGACGTTGTTGCCAAACCCGCCGAAGTTGATCGTCAGCCCGTTCTGCGCGCCTTTGACCTGGCGATCTTCTGGCAGCGCGTGACGCAACTGCCAGACGATGTCCACAACCTGCGCCACGCCTGTCGCGCCGACGGGATGTCCGCGCGCCTTGAGGCCGCCGGAGACGTTGATCGGGATTTTGCCGCCGAGCCGGGTCTTGCCCTTGAGCGCAGCCTTGCCGCCCTCGCCTTTTTTGAAGAAGCCCACGTGTTCGCTCTCAGCGATTTCCAGGATGGTGAAGGCGTCGTGTAGTTCCGCCACGTGGATGTCCTCCGGGGTGAGCCTGGCTCGCTCGAATGCCTGTTGCGCCGCCAGTCTGACCGCTTTCAGGTCGGTGGGGTCGTCGCGCTCGGCCAGCGTGTGCGTGTCGGTGGCCTGCCCGAATCCGGCGACGAGGATAGGCACGTTCTGCGTGAACTGCGCGGCCATGTCCAGCGGGCAGAGCACCAGGGCCGCCGAACCGTCGCTTACCGGGCAGGCGTCGTAGAGCCGCAAGGGATCGGCGGCGGGCGGGTTGTTGACGATGGAGTGGGGGCTTTCGAAGATGCCCTCTTTGGTGATCATCATCTCGACGTGCGCGTAGGGATTGAGCGCGCCCATCTCCTGGTTCTTGATGGCGACTTCCACCAGCATCTCCGGGGTGACGCCGTGCTTCTGCATGTACAGGCGCGTGAACATCCCGGCCATGCCAGGGAGCGTGATGCCATAGGGGTACTCGGCTTCCGGGTGCGTCATCGTGGCGACGAAGTCGGTGGCGCGCCAGCCGGTCACTTCGCGCATCTTCTCGCCGCCAGCCACCAGCACCACGTCGTAGTAGCCGGAGGCCACGGCGAGCACGCCGTTCTTCACCGCCGAGCCGCCGGAGGCCGGGCCATTCTCGATTGCTTCGGCGGCGGCGGGGAGCAAGCTCAGCCGATCCACCAACGCGCTGGCGACGGAGCTTTGGTGCTGCAAGATGCCCGCGCCCATATTGCCCACGTAGACGGCATCTACGCCTTTATCGCCAAGCCCGGCGTCGTCCAATGCCTTCATCGAGCTGTAGGCCAGCATATCCAACAATGTATCCTGGTCGCGGCGTCCGAAGGGGATCATCCCCACGCCGATAATCGCTACGTCTCTCATGGCTTACCTCCCCTTCAACCCGGCGATCTTCTCGCGGATCGCCTTCGCATCGGCGACCGTGAGTTCCCGCATCGCCACGTCCATCAATTCCTGTGGCACGGGACGATCCCCCACCACCAGACGCGGCTTGCTCTTGAAATACAACTCGCGTGTGAGCTTGTACGATGGCGCGCCGCCCAGTTCGTGCGGGATGTTCGTCGGTTCCAGCCCATACTCGATCATCCACCGCCGGAAGCCGATGGGACTTTCCGCCACGATCAGCACCTCGTCCTGGTTCAGGTATTCGATGTGATGTTCCATCTTGGCGGCGAAGAGGTGCGCGCCGATGCGCAAACCGCGGTCAATGGCGAGCGTGTGCAGGCTCATGCCGACCTGCGGCGAGAACATTCGCCCGTTGACGATGCCGGCCACCAGACCATCAATCTGCCCGACAATGACGTACTCGTTTTGCACGCGGTAGTATTGCCAGGCGATCAGCTCCGCATACACGCGCGCGCCGACGACGTTGTAGTAGTCGCGGTCAATGAACAGGGTTGGATGCACCGACTTGAGCAATTCCGGTATATCCGCCCGCGTGACTTCCCGGACCACCATCTTCTTGCCGTTCGCCAGGGTAATCACCTTCGGCGGGTACGGCGCTTGCGGAAACTCCGGGGGACGCAATACTTTTTCCAATTCCATATCTACGGCCATAAGCAAATCTCCTTAAGTTAGTCTGTTAGTCATTAGTCGTGTAGTCGTATAGTCACGTAGTCGCCAATCGAATAGTCTCAGTAGATCACAAATTGCTTCAAGGGGATCGTCAGATCCTCGTTCAGGTCTGGATCGCCAGATCCAGACCAGGCAAAATTAAACCTGCTGGGTCTGAAATTCCTTGACTATCTGACTATCTGACTACTCGACTTGCTACTTGTTGATTCAGATTCTCGACGTGCTGCGGGTTGTACGCATCGCCGAATTTGGTTGTGGGGAGCGCGGCTTTCCTGGTTTGCAAGTCCTGATACTCATCGTCGTCCAGGAAGGCGACGCAGCGCCCGATGCATGATTCGCCGTCCACGAAGCGCCACGGGAAGAAGCCGATCTGCACGCGGCGGTTGATGAGCAGGTCAATCTCGCCGCCGATGCACTCTGCGTGGATGATGCCGGAGGGGAACATCTCGATGTGCATCAGTTGGTACTTCGTGTCGTCGAACACTTCCGCCAGGCCCTTGCCGTACTTACGCTGGAAGTGCGCCTCGGCCTGCGCGGCCTGGCGCGGCATCCAGTTGCGGATGATCGTGTTCATCGGGTGATCCGCGCTGCCGCAGTCCACGCCGATCCAGCGCAGCTTCTTGCGTTTGGCCCACTCCGCGAACTCACGGTCTGGCCCCGGATGCTGCACCATGTAGCGGATCTCGTCGGCATACGGCATATCCCAGCCGAAGTGATGGAAACCCGTGTGAATGATGAGGATGTCGCCTTCTTTCACTTCCACCTTGTCCTCAATCATCTCCGACGTGTAGATGTCGTAGTCGGCGACCACGTCGGAGAGGTCAACGACGGCAGCCTCGTGGACAAGGAATTCCATACCCAGCGACGCGATGTCCTTACCGGCGGTGTAAAAGTGGATTTCGCCGTCGAGGTGCGTGCCGAGGTGATTGGAGTGGGTCACGAGCTGCCCGTTCGCGCCGTTGGGCGCCAGCCGCTTGAAGTACTTCACTTGCAGCGGCTCGTATGTGGGCCACGGTGGCGTGGCAATGCCGAGAGGGATGGTTAAGTCTAACAGTTTCATAGTTAAAGCCTCCTGAGATTGAATTGATAAATCTCAAAATCTGCAAATCTCAAAATCTGCAAGTTTGACTCGCTGACTCGCTGACTCGCCGATTTGCCGATTTTCAGATTCGCTGATTTGATTCGGGCAAAACCTCGCGTCGCATCCATTCTGTATCTTCGGGGGAAAGCGGCGGGGGCGGCGGGGCTTGCGTGTAATCCAGCAGCCGTTGATAGCCTACCAGTTGGAAACACGCATCTATCGCCGCCTGCAAATTCAAGACCACGTCCTCGTCTGGCGGCAGAAGCGGCACGGGAACGGCAGGCAGCCGCTCGCGCAGTTGGATCGGCCATACGTCGGTATACGGGCGTTGGGTGAAACGGCTCAGGTAGATGTAGTACATTGCCGGGGGCAATTCGCCGCCGTACAGTGGAAGGCGTTCGCCGCCGCGCAGCAAGTCAATTTCCAGCAAGTGCGTGGCGGTTTTCAACAAGTCGTTGCGCCGTTCCAGATATTGGTCCAGTCCTTTGCCGTGTTTGTTGGCCGGGGAGAGGATTTCGATCACCGTGACCAATCGCCGTTTGGCAATATCGCGGATTTCGATGCTCAACTGCGGGAGTTCTTCGGGCACATGGCTGACCAGCCGCACGCGCGGCGTCACTTCTACCGCTGTATCTAGCAGCGTGGCTGTTTCGCGCACCGTATGCACGACATGCACATCCGGGTAAATGATGCGATGACCGGGCACAACGACCAGGTCAATGCCGGCGTCTTCGATCACATAGCGTTTTTCCAGCAACGCCACATAGCGCGGCGGGAGGAGCAGCAGCAGTTGCGCGCTAATCTGGTTGGCAAGCCGGTCGTGAAACTCCTGCCACAAGTCGCCTTCGAGATAGGGATCCATGCCTGGAAATGGAGATTTGTGAAAAGCTGTCATCTCATCATGCTCCTTTTCTCAGGTGATGTACGATTGCTTCACTGTATGCGCCACACATGCACGACGGGTTTCGCTCCATCGGCATATAATTCTAGCACGTAAAGCCGGCCATTGCTACGGTCAAATGTCACATCACCGATGCGATAACGGCGTTGCGCGCCCCACCCAAGCATCATCCGATCCCATTCAGGGGGATTGAGATACAGATGTTCGTCAATGTCAATAACGGCGTAGGGCTGCGGCGCCCAGGATTCCAATTGCCCCGCCGCCACTTGCGCCAGTTGCGCCGGATCATAGAGGATGAATTGCGCGTCAAAGCGGGTGCTCCACCAGCCGCGCAGACTCACGCAATTGCCCGCCTCCTCGTTGCAACAGCCCTCGAAGTCTTGCGGCGGACATGGCGCGCCCGTTGCGATGCGGCACGTCACAAAATCGGTTACGTGCGCATCCACGCAGGCCAGCTCCGGTCCGGCAGGATGGATGAAGCCGTACCAATACTTTGTCCCCGTGCTTTTGGTGCCGGCGAAGAGCACCGCCGCTTTGCCGGATGCGGTCGTGAGCCACGCGCCGCCTTCCCATTCATCGGGGTGTTGGTAGCCGTTCATTGCGCGCTCGATATTTCCGGTGTTGTATGCATTTTCGTAGAGCAACAATGTCGTCTCCGGCAGATGCGTCCCCGGTGCTGGCGGAGCGCCATCATCCAGCCAGGGCCGGTAGGCGAAGAGCGCCGGCCCCATCCCGCCCTGTCCGCCGTCGCGCATCCGCCCGGTGGCGAGATAGCGTCCGTGCGCGTAAGTATCAGCCCAATCGGTGGGAATGTCAAACATGTAACCGTTGGTGCTGTAGAGGTTTTGCTGGCCGATGAACCACGTCCCCTGGAAATCGGGATGGGCGAGATCGGCGCTGAACCAACCGTGTGAGGGCGCGTTGTCGGGCTGTAAATGTTGCCCCCACGCCAGGTGAATTTTGGGGCCGGTCGCCGGGTGATTCAGATATTGCAGTCCCACTTTGGGGATTTCCTCAAGCTCGGTGAAGTATCCGGCGGCGACGTTGTGGAAATTTTGCCGGAACTCCGCGTAAGGCAAGTCGTCCAGGTTGCGCGAGTTAACCGGCGCAGGGATGCTGATCTCGGCGACTTGATTGCCGTCGGGCGCAGCGCCGTAGGCGACGCGGTCGTGCCCCATCACGAACAGCGTGCCGTGATCCGGGTTGAACGTCATCGCGTTGCCGCCGTAGGCGAAAGTTTGCGGCGGCTCATCCCCGCCGGGCAGGCGGAACGCGCCCAGGTAGGTGAAATCGTCTACAGCGACCAGGTCGCTGGATGGCGGCGGAGCGGCTGAAGGTGTGATGGATGCCTGGGTCGCTACTGGCAAAGGCGCTTCTGTTGTGGCGACGGGCGTTGCCGGTTGCAGCGTACCACACGCGAGCACGCTGCTGAGCAGCACAACACTCGAAATCCCCGTCAGGAATCGCTTCACTTGGCGTTCCGCATGGAGCGTTCGCGCACGAGACCTACCGCGAGCAGCATCAGCGCCAGCGGCGCCGAGGCGCACAAGCCCCCACGACCGCGCGGAGCCTCCGTAGGTTCCGGCGTCGGTTCGGACGGTTGCGCTTCGGTAGGCCGTTTTTCGATAGTGGGCGCTTCTGTGGGCTGTTCCGACGCGGGTGGTTCGGAGGGCGGCGTTGCGCCGCTGTAACGGGCGACGTCGTCTACCCAGAGATTGCCTTTGCCCTCCCCCAGGCTGAGCGCGATGTTGTTGATGCGCGTTGGGTCCAGGGTTGTCAATCCGCCTTCGTCGGCCCACGAGGCGCGCGCGAAATCGGTCCAGGGGATGAAAATGGAGTTCCAGTCGGTTGTCACCTCGAAGCCAAACTCGAATGGGGTAGCCGCGTCGGCGGGGCCGGAGTAGAGCGTGAGCGTGGTCCACAGACCGGGCGTATCGGTGCGCAGCCAGAGGGTGAGACCGTCGCCGGCGCTCCAATCCTGTGTTGCGTCGTAATACCTGCCACAGCCGCCCCAACTGTTCGCCGGGATGCTGTACGTCATCCGCAGGGCTGCGGCGCCACCGTGCGCATTGCCGTCTGTATCGCATGTGATGGTCGCATTGTCGCCGGGATCGGCGTACCATTCCAGATCGCCCTCGAAATCGTCAATCAAGCCACTGCTGCCGACTGACGGTTTGATGGTTGGCTCTGGCGCGACTTCCGTTGCCTCAACGGTCGCCGGTTCGGCGGGCGGCGGCGGCGCGACCGGCCCGGCAGCCTGCCAGCGGTTGTAGAAGACGTTGAGCAGCGGTACGAACTCGGTGGTGGCTTTGGTGTGGCCTTCTGTCGAGGGGTGGCTGTCGCCGCTTGGATAGGCGGAGAAATTGTTATTTGTCGCCAGGATGTGCTCAATCTCGCTGCCGTTCCAGCGGTGATGGTTAGCCGGAGCGGTGAGCACGTTGTAGTAGTCGAAGACGGCGACATTGGCGTAAGGGTAATCAGCCAGCCAGTCGTTCACCAGCCAATTGTTGAAGGCGCGCGCGTTGGCGGCGCGGTCGCGGGAGGTGTCGCTTTTCAGCAGCGGCGGCGCGGTGATGACGACGAAGAGCTTATCCTGCCGCGTTTCAAAGTAACCGAGCAGCGCGTTATAGACGGCCTTGGCGTTGGCGACGGTATAATCGTAATCATTCGGTTCAGCAAGGGGCGGATCGTCTGGATTACCGTACAGATCGGAGTTGGGGAAGCATGATTTGAACATAATGATAACATTCTCGCCGCCAGGGTCGCGCGCCAGCCGCGACCAATCGCCGAAGTCGCCCACGTTCTGCCCGCTTTCGTTGTAGAGCGCGTTCAGGTAGACATCGCGGTTGGGGCCGACGAACCATTCCGGCCAGTTTGGGATGTCCGTCCGGTCGCCGATGCCATCCGGCCCCCAGCCGTAATTCGTCGCGCTGACGAAGTAGTTGTTCTTCATCAATGCTTTGCCCAGGCCGCCCCAGGGCTGACTGTCGTTGGGATCAGCCAGCCAGTTCCCGCCAGTGGAGTGGTGGATGAAGATGAGTTTGACGGGCGCGGTGGGCGGGGCGTCGGAGAGGGGGAGGGGGAGAGTGGGGGAGTGGGGGAGTAGGGGAGTGGCGGTGACAAATTTCGCCATCGTTAACAGAATTGCACCGACACACAGAACACAAGCGATGCGTTTCATTGAAAATCCTCCTTAACTGGCTAATCGCACGGATAACTCCCGTTGTAAATCGTTATTTCCTCGCGTCCCTTTTTGAGCCATATTCCCAACGTTTCGCCGACGGGCGTGCGATAGAACTGCGCCTGAATTCGCGCGCGGCCTCTGGGTCCGGAGAGGGTGGTGGAGAAGTTCCCCTGTCGCAGGCCGCCGCTGCTCTCGAAGTACAATGTCCACGCGAAGAACCCCGGCTTGAGTGGTTCGCCAGTGATGACGATGATATCCTCGCTGCGTTCCACCGTGCGCAGCACACAAGCATATTCCTCGGTCGTCTTGGCCGAAAAGCCGAAGACGTACAGCAAAATCAACGGGACGATGGCGATCAACACGCCAAAGCCCAGGAGCGTCCAGAAACTACGCAGCGGCTTGCGGTATATAAGACGAGCGGGCGTCAAGTGAATTGTCATTGTCGTTGTCCGGCAGATCTGGCGGATTTTCTCATCCGTGAGTTATGGCGCGGCGTTGAGCAACACCGCGCCCCGGTTCGGCGCCAGTTCCACGCTGGTCACGGGCGTGTAGCTCACCGTCCAGGCCGAAACATCGCCATCGGCGGGAACGAAGCCGCCGCCGTTCGGCGTGGCGCGATAATAGGTTTGTCCCAGGGCGACGGTCTGGGTCGTGGCGGTGGGGTTGACCAGCACGCGCCCGTTGCTGTACGCGCGGGTGTAGACGCCCCAGCCGGCGTTCCACAACGCGGCGATGTTGGCCGGGATTCCGCCGACAGGACTGCCAATCGGGATACTGTATTCGGGGAACCATTCCGGGTCCAGGTCGAGGTCGAAGTTGAGATATGTGTAGCGTCCCTTGATCAACAAATAGCTGCCGAGTAGAAACATCCGGTCGTTCACATCCTCGGCGTTGATGTATTGTTGCGCCAAAATGATCTTGTCTTGGTTGACCAATCCCAAAATGCGATCCATCTGCAATTGCCAATCGGCCAGATCGAAATAGTTGCCATATCCCCATCCGCCAAAACCTTCGAGCATAACGCCATCGGCCAGCCCATAGTTGGTCGTCTCGCGGCTGGTGACCCAAAAACCGGCATTGGGGATGAAATGGTAAGCGGCCAGGTCGCCTTGCTGCATATAGGCCATAAAATTGTTGAGGCGCGTCGTCCACTGGCTCTCAAAAGTGTTATCTATTTCCGGCAAATTGGGATTGTAGCGATCATACCCCAGATAGTTGGGGACGCTGAAACTGTCGGCAAAGAGGCCGTCCGCCGCATTGGCCTGGAATTGCCGCAAAATTTCGCCTGACCAGTATGCGCGCCATGCGGCGTTGTCGAGATTCATCAGATACCAGCCCCAATCGCAGTTCAGCACGTGGGTCGTGCTCGCTTCGGGCCAGTGATAGAACCATTCTTCCACCACGTTCGCGTCGCCGGGCCATTCTTGCACCCAGTCGTTGCCCTCAATGATAGCCAGCCAGTCGCCAGTAGGCTCACAGCCGTTTTCGATTCCCCGGTAGCCTAGCCCCAATCCCAGCCGATAGTGCAGGATGACGAAATTGGGATTGTACGTGCGCAAATGGTCGGCATCGTCGCGCGTCATTTTCTGCGTGCCGGCGTAGTGCGTGGCGGCAAACTGGAATTGTTCCTCGCTCATATTCGCCAACTGGTCGTTGAAGACGTGGATCCCGTTGGTCGTATCGGGGAAAGGGCGAATCGTCGAGGCTGATGGCGGAGCGTTATTTCGTAACACCAGCGGCAAATAGATAAACTTATCCATGACCCCCGGCGCGTAGATGGTGAAATTGGCATTGCTCTCGTCGCGGAGGGTCGGGCTGACGACGCTGGCGACGCGCACCCGCGCGGTTGTGCTGGCGTCGTCGGGAATCGTCCACAGATAACTGCCGTCATTATCCGTGCTGGCGATAATCGGCTGCGTAGTCGCAAAGCCATCCGTGGAGTAGGCCAGGCTGACCTGCGCTATCGTCCCTGTCCACGTCCAGCGAATCTCGCGTTGCCCGCCGATGGGCCAGCTTTCCCCGCCGTTGGGCTGTGTGAGAGTGAGCGTAGGCTGGGTGGGCGCGGCGCCGGATTTCCAGCGGTTGTAATAAACGTTGAGCAGTGGCACGAACTCGGCGGTGGCTTTCTGGTTGCCAGCGGCGCTTGGATGACTGTCGCTGGTGGGATAGGCCAGGTAGTTGCTATCAACGGTTTGCGTGTGGGTGACGGCGCTCCCGTTCCAATAGTGATGATTGCCGATAGGGCGTTGATCATAATCGTTGGTGTTCGCATTGCCGCCATTGCTGGTCAACACATTGTAGAAATCGAACACGGCGACGTTGTTGTGTGGATAATCGTCCAGCCAATCGTTGAGCAGCCAGGTATTGAAGGCGCGCGCGTTGGCGGCAGCCTCTGGCGAGGTCGCGCTGCTCATCAGTGGGGGTGCGGCAATGACGATGAACAGTTTCTCCTGATGCGCCGCAAAATAGATGCGAATGGCGTTGTAGACGGCTTTGGCGTTGCCGACAGAAAGCTCCCAGTCGTTGGGTTCGCTGTACGGCGGATCGGTAGGATTGCCGGAGAGATCAGAATTGGGGAAACACGATTTGAACATGACAATCTGGTTCTCGCCGCCAGGGTCAACGCCCAAACGGGAGTAGGAGGAATTTTGACCGTACTCGGTGTAGAGCGCGGCCGTGTAGGTGATCGCATTGGGGCCGACGAACCACTCAGGCCAATTGGGAATATCTGTGCGATCTCCGATGCTGTCCGGCCCCCAACCATAATTGGTATCGCTGACGAAGTAGTTGTTATCGCGCAAAGCAAGGCCCAATCCGCCGTTGTCATCATTGAGCCAATTTTCGCCAGTCGAGTGATGGATGAAGATGAGCTTGACCGGCGTTGCCGGCGGGGCGGGATTATCCGCCGTGAAACCATCTGGATGAGTTGGCGGGAGAGAGAGGGGAATGTTCGCTGTGGTTGGTTGTAATGGAGCATACCCGATGCTGACCCCCAATAGCCCTAGCGCCAGCGCCAGCACCACAAACACACGCTTGCTTTTCATCGTTCCCCCTTTCTGAATCATGAATCATGATTCATGATTCGTTTGAACGCCCCCTCAAAGCATTGGCGCGGCGCGCGCACCAGCCCCGCGCCGACCATCCCGACGCCCGGCTCCTTGTGCGCGATGCCGGTGTTGATGAACGGCAGGATGCCCGTCGCCATCACCTTGCGCACGTCGATGCCGAGCGGCGTCCCCCGGAAGTTGAGCGCGGGCACGGTGAAGAACTCGTGTTCGCCGACTGTGATCTGGTACATCTCTTGCGTCACCTGCAACGCCAACGCCGATGTCCCGCCGACGAAGCGCACAATCGCCGGGGCCGCCGCCATCGCAAAGCCGCCCACGCCGCCCGTCTCCGTGATCGCCGAATCGCCGAGGTCGGGATTGGCGTCCTTCTCCGAGAAGCCCGGCAGCCACAGCCCTTGCACGATGGGCGCGGGCGCGGTGAACCACTGCGGCATCATCCCCGCCACGCGAATGCCGAAATCCGTCCCGTTGCGCGCCATCGTCGTGACAATGGTGCTGCCTGCAATGCCTTCGGCAGGTTCCAGCATCGCCTTCACCGCCGCCATCGAAAGATTGAGGAAAAAGTGGTCGTTGCTGTCAATGAACTTGAGCACTTCTGTAGCAACTTTCTTTGTCGCGGTCTGGATGAGCGTCGGCGCGATCTGGCGGATGAGCAGCGACGTGGCGGCGCGATTGCGATTGTGGCCCTCGTCACCCATGTGGAGCGCCTGGGCGAGGATGCTGCGCAGGTCAATCGGTCCCGTGACTTTGAGCACGGCTTTGAGCGCCGGATAGAGCGTTGTCTCCATCCACTTGAGGCGCGCTAACACCTCGTCGCCGTAAGCGCCGTAGCGTAGCACGCGGCCCAGGCCCTCATTCTGTGTCCCGTAGGCGAGATTGCCGAACGTCTCGTTGCGCACGATGAACACCGGCATTGAGGGCGACACAATCCCCGCCATCGGCCCGACGGCGTGATAATGGTGGCACGGCGCGAAGGTGAATTCGCCCGTCGCGGCCATTTGCGCGGCTTCTTCATAAGAAGAAGCCCAACCTTCGTAGACGGCAGCGCCGATGATCGCCCCGCGCATCGGCCCGCACATGCGTTCCCACGTGACGGGCGGCCCGGCGTGCAGGAGCATCCGTTCCCCCAAACCCGGAATCACGTCGCGCGCGACGCCTATCCCCACGAGCAGGGGACGCCCGCTGCGGATGCGCGATATGGCCTCGGCGTTGGCGGCGTCAATGTCTATGCCGTCGGGCGTGTGTGTCAGAGGGACATAGCCTTCGAGCGGCGGACGCCAATCCACGTGAATGACATCTACACTCTGCGTTTTTAGACTTTCCGCAAAGCTTTCCAATCCAACATTGACCGCTTTGAGAGGTTGACCGAACAGGTCTTGAATCGCCATGATTGTTCTCCTCAATTCTCGTAAGGATACTGAATTTTGCCGAACAGTTCCCGCATCACCTGATAATAAATGGGTAACTTTTCATAAATTGTTTGCGCAATCGCTTCGATGTAAGTATGTGAGGTCAGATTGCGGTCATCCGTCATCGTTAAACATGTCTCGGTGTGTTCGAGAGACAGCAGCCCGGCGCGCAAGGCGTGCCGAAAGCAACTTTTGGGAGAAGTGCAGACAATCCCTTCTTGAGATTCCAGGTAAACTTTGAGCAGTTTCCAGACGGCTTCAAATGTATACTCGAAGCGTTGTATGGAAGCGTCGCGCACAATTGTGTTCAACGGCAATTGCAAGATTTCTTCTAACGTGAGCAATGCTCGCTGCGCCGACTGCGTTGCTAGGGTCAATTTCTCCATATCACGACACCTTCATTTTCCACTTGTTTCAGGAATGTCATTGTAGTTTGGCCCAAATCCACCACATCCACAAAAAATGGAATCGTTGATACTTCCAGCGCCTCGCGCAAAATACTGAGCTTGCCGCCGACATCTTCCGGCGACGCAACGGCGATGTCTACATCTGAGGTTGGCGTGTGCGTCCCTCTGGCGCGCGAGCCGAAAAGGTACACGATGCATGAAGTATCACCGAGAATCTGCGCGACAATTTTTTGGATGATGTCGAGATAGCGAGGTGCAAGACTGATGCCTGATTCTGTTTTGGCCGGGATATTGTCCAACATAGCAATTCCCTTAACTTAAGATATACCCGGCTAACCGTGTTGCGGCTGCATTGGATTCGAGCACGATCACGCCGGCCTCGCGCAGTTTGGCTTCTTGCGCGCTGACGTTCTGCGGATCGCCTTCTGTGCCGCACACCGACGCGATGAACAGCACCTCGCGGCCTTCTTCGGCAAGCTGCGTCTGCGCTTCGCGGATGGCTTCGACGGCGGCGCCGGCCGGGTCGGGATGGACGCCATAGCCGAGCACGATATCCAGGAAGATGATGGCCGTCTCCGGGTCGCGCGCCTCGTGGAGGAGGCGACGGTTGCGCAGGGTGGGATCGAGCATCGGGTGTAGCCGCCCGACGGTGAACTCGTCCTCGCCCAGGTCAACGGCGGTGTGGCCGACGCTTGTGTTTGCGTCCTCTAACTTGTGTTTCTTCTTCACCGGCGCATTGGAGAGCACGGCGCCTTTGTTGAGCATAGCATTGAGGATAAGCTGGCTCTCGTAACAGAACGTGCCGCCGCTGAATAACCCCCGGAAATAGTTCTGCTTCATTTGCAAGCGCCCGACGAGCTTTTTCGCCAGCTTTTTCAGCTCCTGGTGCTGCGCGTGCAGATGTTGCAGCGCCGCTTCCGGCGATTCGCCCTGCGCGACGGCGGCGGCAAGGTGCGCGGCTTCTTCGAGCGTTTCTGCCGGGATGCCGCCGGCCTCGCGGATGGCCTTGGGCTTACCGCCCAGGAAGCACACGACGGCGGGTTTGTCGCTGGCTTGCAGTTGCTTGAGCACTTTCTCGGCGACGGCCGGCGCGGGCGGCTTGGAGACCAGCAGCAGCGCCTCGGTTGCCGGATCGGCCTGGAGCGCCTTCAACCCTTCGAGCATCATGATGCCGCCGACAGCCTCCGACAGATCGCGCCCACCCACGCCGATGCCTTGTGTGATGCCGACGCCCATTCGCGTGAGGTAGCTGGTGACGGCTTGCAATCCGGTTCCGGCCGCTGCGACGACGCCCACCGGCCCAGGCATGACGGCATCCGCGAAGCCGAGCGCCACACCGTTGATGATCGCGGTCCCGGCGTCTGGCCCCATCACCAGCAGCCCCTTCTCGCGCCCTAGCGTCTTCAGCGTGATTTCGTCCTCCACGCTGACGTTGTCGCTGAAGAGGAAGACGTGCAGCCCTCGGTCGAGCGCCTCGCGGGCGACGCCGGCCGCGTATCGCCCGGCGACGGAGACCAGGGCGATATTCGCGCCAGCGAGCTGTTGCGCTGCGGCGACGAGCGTCTTGGGCTGCGGCGCTGCGCTCCCGTCGGATTTGGGCGCGCGCAACGCCGCAAGCAATTCGTTGACGCGCGCGGCTACATCCACGGCGGCTCCGTCCACTGCCCGCACCGCAATGATGAGATCGTCGGCGAAGGCCGCTTCCGCCTCCGGTGTGAGCAGCCCGGCGTCTTTGAGAATGCCTTTGTTGGCGGGCGTTCCCATCACGACGGCGGCATCTTCCACACCAGTTAACTTTGAGAGTCCTTGCGCTACTTGTAGTAAGGTGACGGAATCATAGTATTCACCGCTTTTGACAATAGTTTGGATCATGGATATGGCCTCCGATTGGTGTTATTGCTTGCGCGGGTTTCCCATCCCTACAAAGCGGGGCACGGCGCGCATATAGGCTTCGTAAGTTGAGCCGTATTGTTTCAACAGCCACGGTTCCTCGGCAAACGGCGCGACGATGAATGCGCCAATGCCCACTGCCGCTGCCACAAAAGTCAACGTCGAGCTGGTCATCATAGCCCAACCGATGAGTGAGACGCTGTAGCCGACATACTGCGGGTTCCGCGAAAAGCGATACGGCCCACGTTGCGTCAATCCTTGCGCGTCGCCGAGGGTGGGGGCGAGACCGAGTCCCTGCGTCGCCCATAGCGCCAGTCCGCCGCCGCCGACCCAGAGCGGCGCGCCGACCGCCCATTGCAGCCAGGGCGCTAACGGATTGGCATCCCAATCCATCAGCCCAAGCGCGATGACGCCGGCGCCCGAAGCGATGAAGAGCGCCCACATCACGTAGGCTTGCCACGCGCGGCGATGCGACGGCGGCCATAATTGTCGCTTTGGGAAAAGCGCGCTGAAGAGGCTGGCCAGCAGCGCCAGCGTTTCAGCGCCCAGGGTGAGGCAAAGGATAATTTTTGTCGCCATGTTCCAACTGCGTGCTTGCGCACCTTAATCAGGCACAAAAACGATTATACGACTGATGACTACGGACGATTTTCGCAGGAGAAGTGACTTCATTGTATGGATGAAGGTTAGATTTGTCAAGATTTATAAAGTCACCCTTGACGTGATATAAATTTCCTTATATCATTTTTGTATGGTTTGGCGTCGGGAAAAGCGAAACTTACTTTAGTTTTAATCTCTGCTCAGTTTGTGGAAGGGAGGTCAGGATATGCAGACAAGTAAGTTGGTCAGAGTTGTGTTGATCTTTGGCGTTGCGCTGACGTTGCTCAGCGTCGGGCGGTCGCCAGCGGGCAGCGTCAGCGTACAGGCCCAGTCACTTGCCGCACCGCCAGAGCCTTATACCTGGAAGAACGTGGAGATTGTAGGCGGCGGTTTTGTGCCGGGGATTATTTTCAACACCACCGAGCCGGGGCTGGTCTACGCCCGCACCGACATCGGCGGGGCCTACCGGTTGGATACCGCGACCAACCGCTGGATTCCGCTGCTGGACTGGATCGGCTGGGATCAGTGGGGTTGGACCGGCATTGACAGCCTGGCAACCGATCCAGTAGACCCGGATCGAGTGTACGCCTTTGCCGGAACTTATACCAACGGTTGGGATCCCGGCAACGCCGCAATTTTGCGTTCCGCCGACCGCGGCGCGACCTGGGAGATCAGCGAACTGCCGTTCAAAGGCGGCGGCAACATGCCTGGTCGCGCGATGGGCGAACGTCTGGCGATTGATCCCAACAGCAACAACATCCTCTATCTGGGTACGCGCAGCGGCAACGGCTTGTGGCGCAGCACAGACTATGGCGCGACCTGGGCGAAGGTGAACAGCTTCACGGCGGTTGGCAATTACGCGCCGGGCACAGGCGAATACGAAGGCGACCTGATCGGCGTGGTGTGGGTTATCTTCGATGCCGAAAGCGGCACCGCCACCATGCCCACGCCGAATATCTACGTGGGTGTGGCGGATACCGAGACTGCTCTGTATCGCAGCGCCGATGGCGGCCAAACCTGGGAGCCGGTTCCCGGCCAGCCGCAGCAAGGCTACCTGCCCTATCACGGCGTGCTGGCTTCCAACGGCGTGCTCTACATCACCTACAGCGACAATTGCGGACCCTATGGCGGCAACGCGGGTGCAGTCTGGAAATACAATACGGGCACTGGCGTCTGGACCAATATCACCCCGCCGCCTCCTGGGGGAGGAGAGCCGTATGGTTATGGCGGTCTCACAGTGGATGCGTCTGACCCGGATGTCGTGATGGTCTCCACGCAGGAATCCTGGTGGCCCGACGACATTATTTTCCGCAGCACAGATGGCGGCGCCACGTGGAAGTGGATTTGGGAGATTCGATGGGTCGGTTGGCCCCCACCGCGCACCAATCACTACGTTCAGGACATTTCGGGCGCGCCCTGGCTCAATTGGGGACGCGGCATGTATGATAACTTTCCGGAACTGTCGCCCAAACTGGGTTGGATGATCGGCGACCTCGAGATTGACCCCTTCAACCCCGACCGGATGCTGTATGTCACCGGCGCGACGATTTATGGCAGCGACAATCTCACCGACTGGGATGCGGATGAGCTTGTCACCATCACTGTCAAGGCGCAGGGGCTTGAGGAAACGGCTGCGCTTGATCTCATCAGCCCGCCGACTGGGGCTACGCGCCTTATCAGCGCCCTGGGCGATATTGGCGGCTTCCGTCATGACGACCTGACCGTCGTACCCCCCGGCATGACCACGAATCCTGTCTTTGCCTCCGGCACCGGTTTGGACTACGCTGAACTTGACCCGAAGTTCGTCGTGCGCGTGGGCGACGGCGATGACATCAAGAACCTCAGCTACTCTGTGGATGGCGGTTTCACCTGGACGGCGGCGGTCACTGAACCCGTGGGCCTCAATCGGGGCGGCAACGTTGCGGTGGCGGCAGATGGCAGCGCCATCGTCTGGTCGCCTGGTCCAACGGTAGTTTACTCGCTCAACAACGGCAATAGCTGGATTCCCAGCGCTGGCGTACCGGCGGGCGCGACGGTTGAATCTGACCGCGTCAATCCCGACACCTTCTACGCTTACGCTGGCGGCAGCTTCTACCGCAGCGCAGACGGCGGCGCAACCTTTGTCGCTGTCGTCAATGCTGGCTGGCCGCCCACAGCCACGGCGAAATTCAAGGCCGTCCCCGGCATCGAAGGTGACATCTGGTTGGCGGGTGGCAACGACGACACCGTTTACGGGCTGTGGCATTCCACCAACGGCGGCGACAGCTTCACCAGGCTGGCGAACGTGGAAAAAGCCGACGTGGTCGGTTTCGGCGCGCCTGCGCCCGGCGCGGATTACATGGCGATCTACATCAGCGGGCAGGTGGCTGGCGTGCGCGGCATCTATCGTTCTACCGACATGGGCGCGAGCTGGGTGCGCATCAACGATGACCAGCACCAATACGCCTGGACGGGCGCTGCTATCACCGGCGACCCGCGCATCTACGGGCGGGTGTACGTCAGCACCAACGGGCGCGGCGTCATCTACGGCGATCCGCAGGCGAGTCCGCCGCCCACCTATACGTTGACCATCAACATCGTGGGCCAGGGAACCGTGACGTGCATCCCTGACCTGACCGCGTACTACGCTGGCGATGTTGTCGAGTTGATCGCCACGCCTGCTCCCGGCTGGCAGTTCGATGGCTGGAGCGGCGCAACGCTGCTAGAGAATCCTACGCGGGTCGAAATTTATGCGAACACAGTGCTGACGGCGACGTTTACGTGGGTCAATCAAGCGCCAACTGCGAACGCCGGGCCAGATCAGAAGGTCGCGCCGCGTGCTCACGTCACGTTGGACGGCAGCGCCTCCTTTGACCCGGAAGGCGGCGCGTTGGCCTATCGCTGGCGGCAAATTGGCGGCCCTGCGGTTACTTTCACACCCGAACTCAGCCGCACTACCTTCGTTGCGTCGCAGGCTTCCACCGTGCTGACCTTTACGCTCACCGTCACCGATACGGGCGGATTGAGCGACGCGGATGAAGTTGTCATCACTGTGGATAAATATCGCATCTACCTACCGCTCGTGCTGAGGAATTTCCAGGGTTGACACTTTTGCTGCTTATGCTACAATCGCGCCCAATTGCACGTTAAGTTAAAGAGCAAACTCTTATCCAGAGAGGCGGAGGGACCGGCCCTGTGAAGCCTCGGCAACCAAGGTCAAACTATGGTGCCAATTCCGGCAGACCCTTAGAGGGTTCTGGAAGATGAGAACAGTAGAATGATGCTGCTAAAAGCCTCTTCAGCCAGGATGCCTGCTGAGGAGGCTTTTTTGTTGGCTGGGGATTGATAATCGGTCATCAGGGATTGGTAATCAGTAATCAGTTACCGATTACCAGTTGCCAGTTACCGATTACCAATTACTGTGAGTAACTATTCAGCCGTCATCCTTCGGCAAGCTCAGGACAGGTCTCCGAACGGAGCGGAACGAGTGCAACGAATGGAGCGAAGTAGCTTGCCCTGAGCTTGTCGAAGGTGCTTGCCCTGAGCTTGTCGAAGGGAGGAATCTCTGCCCTTGCAACGCTAAGACCCTTCGACTCCGTTTCACTCCGCTCAGGGTGACGACTGCACTAGAACCAAGCTGAACAGTTACTACTGTGAAAGGAGATTCGATGTCACAAGCTATCGCAACACAAGCTGTTCACGAGGGGGAGGAGCGGCGCAAGCCGTTTGGGGCGCTGACGACGCCGATCTATCAGACTTCGACGTATACCTTCGAGGATACGGCGGCGGTGCTGGATTTTATGGAACGCAAGGCCGCGCGCAAGGCGGCGCGGGAGGCCGGGGGCGATTTGCCCGTGCGCGACGAGTATGGACGTTACAGCAATCCCACGCAACTGGCGGTGGAGCGCAAGCTGGCGGCGCTGGAGGGCGGCGAGCGGGCTGTGCTCTTTGGCAGCGGGATGAACGCGATCACGACTGTCTTCTTCGCCTTGCTCGGCAGCGGCGACCACGCTATTGTCGTCGCCGACTGCTACCGCCGCACGCGCGAGTTTGCCGAGAAGTTCCTGCCGCGTTGGGGCGTCGAAACAACGCTGGTGCCCGTGGATGACCTGGATGCGCTGGTCGCCGCCGCGCGGCCCACCACGCGCCTGATTTTCACCGAGACGCCGACCAACCCCTACCTGCGCGTCGCCGACCTGTCGCGGGTAGCCGAGTTTGCGCGAGCGCGCGGGATCACTACCGCCGTGGATAGCACCTTCGCCACGCCGGTCAATATGCAGCCGTTGGCGCTTGGCATTGACCTGGTGATCCACAGCGCGACGAAGTATCTGGGCGGGCACAATGACGTGCTCGCGGGCGTTGTCATCGGCGCGCACCGGCTGCTCTCGAAGATCGAGGACACGCGCGGCTTGCTCGGCGGCGTCGGCAGCCCGCACGATGCGTACCTGCTGCTGCGTGGACTCAAAACGCTGGATTTGCGCGTCCGCCGCCAGAACGAGAACGGCTTGCGCGTGGCGCAGTTCCTTGAACAACACCCGGCCATCGCCCGCGTCTACTATCCCGGCCTGCCGAGCCATCCCGATCACGCCATCGCGCAACGGCTGATGACGGGCTACGGCGGCGTGGTCAGCTTCGAGGTGGCGGGCGATAAAGAAACGACAAGCCGCTTCGTGGATCGCCTGCAATTGCCCTACATCGGCCCCACGTTGGGCGGGGTGGAGGGCATCGTCCAGCAGCAGGCGCTCTTCGTCTCGCTCGACCCGGCAGAACGCGCCGCCTCCGGCGTCGGCGACACCCTCGTCCGCTATGCCCTGGGCATCGAAGACGCGGAGGACATCATCGCGGATTTGGCGCAGGCGTTGGAAAAGTAGACGGTAGACGGTAGACTGTAGACAGGGGGGCTTCCCGTCTACCGTCTACTGTCTACCGTCCACTCGCAGAGGAGACTATCTATGGCATTAATTATTCACAAATTCGGTGGCACATCGGTTGGGAGCGCGGAACGCTTTGCGGCAGTGACGGAGATTGTCGCGCAGGTAGAGCATCAACCGGTCGTGGTGGTCTCGGCGATGAGCGGCGTGACGAATCATTTGATCGCCGGGGCGCGCGCAGCAGCGGAAGGGCGCGACACGGTCTACCGCGAGATCAAGGCCGGGTTGCTGACGCGGCATCTGGGCGTCGTGGACGCCTTGCTCACGCGCAGCCGCGAGCGGTTAGAAGTCGGCGGTTTCATCGAAGACCGTCTACACGAGTTGGAGCGGCTTTATCGCAGCATCGCTGTGCTCGGCGAGGTGACGGCGCGCGGGTTGGATACGGTGGCCTCGTTTGGGGAACAGCTCTCGTCGCACATCCTCGCGGCGACGTTGCGCGAGCGCGATCTACGCGCTGAAGCGGTCAGCGCGACCGAGGCTGTCGTCACCGATGACACGTTCGGCGCAGCCAAACCGTTGATGGCACAAACGCGGGCGCGGTTGCAGGCGCGCGTCAAACCGTTGGTGGAGCGCGGCGTGATTCCCGTCATCACCGGCTACATCGGCGCGACGGAGGCGGGGGTGACGACGACGCTCGGCCGCGGCGGCAGCGACTTCACCGCGGCGATTGTCGCTGCGGGGCTGGACGCTGACGAGGTGTGGATTTGGAGCGACGTGGATGGCATCCTCACCGCCGACCCGAACATCGTGCCGCAGGCTCGTACCCTGCCGGAACTCTCCTACAGCGAGGCGGCGGATCTGGCGTACTACGGCGCGGATGTGCTGCATCCCAAAACGGTCGGGCCGGTGGTGGCGGCTAACATCCCGCTGCGGCTGCGCAATAGCTTCCATCCGCAGCATCCCGGCACGCTGGTTCTCCAATCGCCGCGCGCTGACCGGCAACGCCTGCCCGCTATCATCTCCACGGACGGTTTGACGTTGATCGCCGTGGGCAGCCGCGACGACGCGCCGCTTGCGGCGAGCTGGAACCTGGCATTGACGGCGCGCGCCCTGCAATGTCTCAGCGCCGCCGGCGTGGATGTGCCGATGTTCTCGCAGTCGTTCTCCGAGCACATGCTCAACCTGGTGCTGCGCGAACAGGATCAGGCGCACGCGCTCAGGGTGCTGAAGAGCGAATTCGACCAGCTTGACGCCGCTGCGTTTATGCTCGGCGTTAAGGAAAAGGTGGCGACCATCTCTGTCGTCGGGGTGCCGGGGTGGAATTCGAAAGGCATTGTCTCGCACGCCTTCGCCGCGTTGGGTGAGTTGGGGACGCGCGTCATCGCTGTGGCGCAGGCCGCAACGGAGTACAATGTCTCCTTCTGCATCCCGGAGGATCAGATGGCCGACGCCGTGCGCTTCTTGCACCGCGAGCTAGGACTGGAACAGAATCATGAGTCATGAATCATGAATCATGAATCATGAATCATGAATCATGATTCATGATTCTCATAGGACGCCGCCGAGCGCCTTTTCTAACAGGCCAGGCGGAGATTGTCCACGCACCTTACCATTTTGGCCGTTGATCACGGCAAGATAGACTTTACCTTTGTAGCGGTAGTTGCCAATCCAGAAGGGCAAGAGCACCAGTTTGTAGGATAGCACCGTGACGATAGGCGGGGCGATCTCTTTGACAGTGGTGCGGTTGGCGGACTGAACGGGCGGCGGTTGTTGCTCGGCCTGTTGATACGCTTTGCGCCGCGCCGCCAGGGAAGCCTCCGCCAGCGTGATGGTGTGCAGGGTTGCCGGATGGTTCGCCAGGCACGCATCGTCGTAGGGCGTGAGCGCGTTCAGGTCGAAATCCTCAAACGCTTCCCGCAGCGTGTAGGGCAGCAGATGCGTCGCCGGCACCACGATGTCATCGTGAAAGGCGGCCTCGCGGCCTTCGTAGGTCGTTATGGCGGGAAGCGCGCCGGGCGCGGGCGCCGATTCGGTGCGCATCATGCGCCACGGGCGCTCGCTGGTGATGTCGAACGTCCACGCCGGCAGATAGATGCCCCGCACGCGACTGGTCTGGTACTGCTGGCCGATCACCTGCGTCTCGACCCACTCTTGCAAGGCGCGCCGCGCGTCGGATTGCGCCACGCTGAACAGGAGCATCACCTGCGGCGCGACCAGGTTGCGTGAGGGCGCGTCAATGACGTGATGCGACCCACAGTAGGGACAGGTCAGACTGTGCTGTTGGCGGCTCACCAGCGTCGCCTGGCAGCCCTGGCAGGTAAACGCGCGCGGCGCATCGCTCTTCGTATGCCCGTCGGCGGTCGCCAGCCCCACGGCGAAATCTTGCTCTTCGATGTTCATCCCACTCTGCAAGGCTCGCAGCAGCGGCATCTGATGGCCGCAGTAGTCGCACGTGAGGCGATCTTCCCGCGCTGCGAACTGCATCCGCCCGCCGCACTGCGGGCAGACGAAGCGGCGCGCGCGCAGCGGCTTGGGCGGCGCGGAGGGCAAGGCGTCGCCGCTGACGATGTCTTCTGGCTTGAGCTTGCCGTCCATAATGGCGAGCATTCGCCGCGCCTGAGCATTTTGCGGCTCCAGCGCCAGCGCCATCTCCAGATGCTCGCGTTTTTCGGCATCATCGGCGGCCAGCTCCGCCAGCCAGAAATGCGCGGTCGCCTGTTGCGCGCGCGAGGCGTTCTGCGTCAACACCTGCGTTAGCCGCAACTGCGCCCGGTCTTCCTCCCCGGTGCGCGCTGCGCGAATCCCTTCGTCCAACAAATCCTGTATTCGCCGCATCATCTACGCCCTCACCCCCTCACTCCCCTACTCCCTTAATCCTTCTCCACCCACAATGGCGTAAAATCGAATTTCTCCACATCCACCAACCCTTGATCGGTCAATTTGAGCTTGGGGATGACCTCCAGGGCCAGGAAGCCGAGGTGCATGAAGGGGTCGTGGAGTGGGGAACCCAGCTCTTTAACACGTTCCAATAAAGTATCCATCTGCGCGCGGACGACTTCCACGGGCTGGTCGGACATCAGCCCGCCGATGGGGAGCGGCACGCTGGCGATGACCGCGCCATCGAGGACGGCGACGAGGCCGCCGCCTAGCTCCTTGACGGCGCGGACGGCGGCGCGCATTTCGGCGTCGCTCACGCCGGCCACGGTGACGTTGTGGCAGTCGTGGCCCACGCTTCCGGCAATCGCGCCGCGCTTGAGGCCCAGGCCATGCACGAAGCCCAGGCCGATTCGACCCGTGTGGTTGTGCCGTTCGACGACGGCGAGTTTGAGCAGGTCGCGTTCTACGTCAGAGACAGCTTCTTTGTCAACGGATTGAACGGATTTAACGGACGAAAAATCCGTTGCATCCGTTAAATCCGTTGACATAACTTTAGCCTCAAAAATACGTTCGTCGGTCACAATCTGGTCGGGGATGACGCCGATGGCGCGGATGCGCGTTCCCTCCGCCGGGATGCGGAACAAGAGCGCGTCTACGTCTACGTGGATGCTGCCGCGCACGCGACTCTCATCCGCCGTGGGCAGCGACCACGCGCCGACAACCTGGCCGTTTTCGGCGACGAGACGGCCTGCGGCGACGACCTTGACCGCGCGGAAATCCTCCAACGACGGCGTGACGACCAGATCGGCGCGACGGCCCGGCCCGATGGCCCCGCGATCCGTCAAGCCGAAGGTCTCGGCGGCGTTGAGCGTCGCCATACGCAGCGCGGTCAGCGGCGGCAAGCCCGCTGCGATGGCCAGGCGCAGGCTGTGGTCAATGCTGCCCTCTTCGATGAGGTCGGCGGGATGGCGGTCGTCGGTGGCGAAGGCGAAGCGGCGCGTGTTCTCCGGCGTGATGACAGGGAGCAGCGCGTGCAGGTTGCGCGCGGCGGTAGCCTCACGGACTAGGACGTGCATCCCCAGGCGCGCCTTTGCGAGCGCCTCTTCCGCCGTCATGCTCTCGTGGTCGGTGGAGGGGCCGGCGGCGACGTAGGCTTGCAGCCACGGCCCGCTGACGCCGGGCGCGTGGCCGTCAATGTGCCCGTCGCGGAAGGCGAGAATTTTCTCCAGCGCGCCGGGCAGGCCGAGGACCGCGCCGGGCACGTTCATAAATTCCGCCAGACCCAGGACGCGCGGCAGGTCGCGCAGCGCCAGCAAGTCATCCGCGCCCAGCGTTGCGCCGGCCGTGCCCATGTGCGTCGCGGGGACGCAGGAGGGCAGGTTGATGAAGACGGTGAGCGGCAGGCCCTCGGAGGCTGCGATCATATAGCGGATGCCATCTGCTCCGGCGACGTTGGCGATCTCGTGAGGATCGGAGACGACGGTGGTGACGCCGTGCGGGACGACGGCGCGGGCAAACTGCGCGGGAATCGCCATAGACGACTCGACGTGTACGTGCGTGTCAATGAGGCCGGGGACGAGGTACTGCCCGCCCAGGTCGAGCGTTTCCTTGCCCGTATAGCCCATCCCCACGGCGGCGATGGTCTCTCCGGCGATGGCAACGTCCACATCCAGCATTTCGCCGGTGAAGACGTTGACCACGCGGGCGTTGGTCAGTAGCAGGTCGGCGGGTTCGTCGCCCCGCGCGACGGCGAGGGTATGTAACAATGTTTCACGGTTCATCGTACTCCTCCTAAAATGGAAATTTGCTCGCTACGAAACTCACTCACTGCCCCCGTCTCGGGGGCAGGTGTGATAGGGACGCTGAGCATCGAAACTAGAATGAGTGCGATTATATACCGTGATACGTGAAACGTGAAACATGGCGCAGAAAATGCGCGCCCCCGGGACGGGGGCGCTGAGCATGGGGGGAAAACTCGCTCACTGCCCCCTCGGGGGCAGGTATGTCGGGTGCGCCTCTCGCGTCCCCGAGACGGGGGCGCTGAGCAGGGAGGAAACTCGCTCACTGCCCCCGTCTCGGGGGCAGGTATGTTGGGTGTGCCTCTCGCGCCCCCGGGACGAGGGCGCTGAGCAGGGAGGAAACTCGCTCACTGCCCCCTCGGGGGTAGGTATGTCGGGTGCGTCTCTCGCGCCCCCGGGACGGGGGCGCTGAGCAGGGAGGAAACTCGCTTACTGCCCCCTCGGGGGCAGGTATGTCGGGTGCGTCTCTCGCGCCCCCGGGACGGGGGCGCTGAGCATGGGGGGAAAACTCGCTCACTGCCCCCGTCTCGGGGGCAGGTATGTCGGGTGTGCCTCTCGCGCCCCTGAGACGGAGGCGCTGAGCAGGGGGAAAACTCGCTCACTGCCCCCGTCTCGGGGGCAGGTATGTCGGGTGCGCCTCTCGCGTCTCCGAGACGGGGGCGCTGAGCAGGGAGGAAGCTTGCTCACTGCCCCCGTCTCGGGGGCAGGTGAGTGTGGTTGTGTGGCTTTCGCCTTACAAAATCGGGTATAATCAGCCGAACGGCTGGCTATGGGCAGTTTGGTTAACTTGTAACCTGTAACGTTCAACTATAAATTTTACTGAGGAGGTTTTTTCAATGACAACAACATTTATGCAGTCGCCGAAGTTTTTCTTCACGTCGGAGTCGGTGACAGAGGGCCATCCTGACAAGATGTGCGATCAGATTTCCGACGCCGTGCTGGATGCGATCATCGCCGATGATCCCGATGCGCGCGTGGCGTGCGAGGTCTCGACGACGACCGGTCTGATTCTGGTCGCTGGCGAGATCACGACCAGCACCTACGTTGACATCGCGCAGTTGGCGCGCAACGTCGTGACGGGGATCGGCTACAACCGCGCCAAGTACGGCTTCGATGGCGAGACGTGCGGCGTGATCGTCAGCATCAAGGAGCAGTCCGCCGACATCGCGCTCGGCGTGGATAAGGCGCTGGAAGCCAAGACCGGCGAAATGAGCGACGCCGAGATTGAGGCGATTGGCGCGGGCGATCAGGGGATGATGATCGGGTTCGCCTGTAACGAGACGCCGGAGCTGATGCCGCTGACCATTTCGTTGGCGCACAAGCTGTGCAAGCGGCTGGCTGACGTGCGCAAGGACGGCACGCTGCTCTACCTGCGCCCCGACGGCAAGAGCCAGGTGACGGTGGAATATGCTTACGGGAAGCCAAAGCGCGTGGATACGGTCGTGGTGAGCACGCAGCACGCGCCGGAAGTCACCCAGGAGCAGATCCGCGAAGACATCATCAAGTACGTGATCAAACCTGTGATTCCCGCCGAGATGCTTGATGAGCATACGCGGATCTTCGTGAACCCCACCGGGCGGTTCGTCATCGGCGGGCCGGCTGGCGACTCCGGGTTGACCGGGCGCAAGATCATCGTGGATACCTACGGCGGCGTGGCTCGTCATGGCGGCGGCGCGTTCTCCGGCAAGGATCCGACGAAGGTGGACCGCTCGGCGTCGTATATGGCGCGCTACATTGCCAAGAACCTGGTGGCGGCGGGCATCGCCGACCGGCTGGAGCTGCAAGTCTCCTATGCTATCGGCGTGGCGCGGCCTTTGTCGTTGGCGGTGGAGACGTTCGGCACCGGCAAAATTTCCGACGCGCAGATCATTGACCTGATTCACCAGCACTTCGATCTGCGGCCGGCAGCGATCATCCGCGACCTGAACCTGCGTCGCCCCATCTTCCAGGCGACAGCGGCATACGGGCACTTCGGGCGCACGGACATTGACGCGCCGTGGGAGAAGACCGACAAGGCTGCGGCGCTGCGGCAGGCGGCCGGTCTGAGCTAACCGTCTTTTTCGGCTGAAAGTGGCACCAACGGTCAGCAGACTGAGCAGATGAAGCAGATTGACGTGTCTCTAATCTGCCCGGTCTGCTGACTGTATTTCTGTTTCGCATGGTTGTTGACAGAATGACAGGAGAATGATACATTATTTTCAGCATTGTGATGGGTGGAGAGGTGGATGGATCGCCTGAGTTTGGGGGGAGGTTGGTATGGGAAATGATAAACTGGTTCTTATTGTAGATGATGAAGCGTTCATTCGGGTACTGTTAAAACAAACTTTGGAGGATTTGGAGGACTTAGGGGCTGAATTATTGGTGGCAGCGAATGGGGAAGAGGGGTTGGAGATGGCGCTGAGTCGCCGTCCGAACCTGGTTTTCCTGGATGTAATGATGCCCAAACTCAGTGGTTACGAAGTGTGTCGCCGCATCAAAGAGGTTGATCGTAGCATTTATGTCATTCTCTTGACAGCCAAAGGGCAGGCGATTGACAAGGAAAAAGGCATTTCGGTTGGGGCGAATGAGTATGTGACCAAGCCTTTTGACCCCGACTATATTCTTGAAAAAGCGGCTGAGATTTTGGAGATTGACCTTTTAACCTAAGATGACGTTTTTCACGTCTCTCCGCAATCTGAGAAAATACCCCGCGGCTCTGATTTTGCTGCTTGTGGGGGTCATCTGCATGGGATATGTGGCTGTGTCGCTCTCGATACAGGCGCGGCTGCCCTCAGATGGCGTCTTGTTGACGGAGTTTCTGGCCTCGGGATTGCGGGTGGCGACGCGGCTCAAGCCGACGATCTCCGACCTTGAAAAAGGCGATGAAATCGTCACAGTGGATGGCTTGAGTGTCTGGGAATGGGGTGAACGTTCCTGGCGTGGGGAGCCTGCTCCCGGCTGGCAGGTGGGGCAGACCGTCGCTTATGAGGTGCGGCGGGATCAGGTCTTGCGGACGGTGATGGTCACGCTGCAACCCTTCCCTGAGGACCGTCTGCCCTTGCTGCGCTTCGGGGTCTATGCGATGGTCGTGACGGGTTTGGTCGTCGGGGTGTATATGCTGTTGCACTATCCCGACGAAATCGCTGCCCGGCTACTCTTCATTGTTGCGCTGTGTTTGGCGTTGAATCTCTTACTCCATTTTCAGGTGATGACGCTTGTCACACCCGGTCTGTTTGTTGTCGAAAGTGTACTCAAGTTTTTAGCACGCGCTCTGCTGTTTAGCACCGCCCACCATCTCTTGCTGATCTTTCCAGTAGCTAAAATCTCCTCGCCCACGCTGGCGAAAAGTCTGCCCTTGCTTCACATTGTCAATCCGACGTTGTCTCTGCTCTATGGTTTTGCGATAGGGACTACGCCGCTGCGTCAATTCATCTTAGCCTCGCAGGCGGCGTCCTGGATTGGATTGGCGATGTTGCTCGGCGGTGTGGTGAGCATCATTCATACGGCATTTACGGCGCGACAGCCGGCTGTGTTAGGGCAAATCCGTTGGGTGGTATTGGGCGCCATCATCGGCATCTTGCCGTATTTGTTCTTGACGGGGCTACCCGAATTACTTTTTGGGCACGCCTTTCTGACCATTGAGATAACCTCGTTCTTTCTTGTGGCGATGCCGGTTGCGATAGCCATTGCGGTCGCGCGCTATCGCCTCTTTGATGTGGATGCGCTGGTCCTGCAGGGATTTGTGCACGTTCTTTTCGGATTGCTGCTCCTCGGTGTTTACTTCCTGCTCACAGAAGTCATTCGTTGGGTATTGGGCGTGTTGACCGGCCAGGCGAGTGAAGCGTTGGTGATTTTTTCGGCGACATCCCTCACGACGACGGCGTTTTGGTTGCTCCGTGTGCAGGTAGCGGATTACGGAAAGCGGTTATTCTCGCGCGGCGTCTACGACATCCCACAACTTCAGCAATGGATGACCGAAAAACTGACCAGCGCCATCCGTCTGGAACAACTGACGACGTTGTTGACGCGGGACTTGCCGGCGCACATTGACGCAGCAGACGGTGTCTTGTTGGTGCTGAGTGATGATGGCGAATCCTTAGTGTCTTCTGCCCATGATGCCAGTCCCGCCCTTGCCGTGGGCGATGGACTGCGGTTGTGGGTGGGGCACGATGGCGACCCTATCATCCGTTCTGCGCCTCAGACCTGGGTGGCGGCTGACATTCTCGATTTTATGGACCAACGGCGTATCGAATTGGCGCTCCTCTTGTGTTTGGGAGAGCGGATCGTCGGTCTATGGGGAGTGGGGCCGCGTGCAGGACACCTGTCATATACGACGGCAGATGTGCGCTGGATTGAAAAACTCGCCCCGCAGATTGCGCTGGCGGTTGAGAACACCGAACTCCTCCAGCGGATGCAGGTTGACCAGCACCAACTTGAAGAAGAAATAGATCGCCGCACCAAGATTATGGTCAATGATCGCAATCGTCTCAGTGCGATTCTGCAAAATATGGCGGATGCCCTCCTGGTCACCGATCCATCTGGTCGTATACAGCTTGCTAACCCCACCTTTGAACGCCTGGTGCGACTCTCTTCCCGATCCTTGTTAGGCCAACCTATCGCGGATGTCTTACCTTTGCCGGAGTTATCCGCCGTGATGGCGCAATCTTTGACGAAGCCCGGCATGGTTCATACGACGGATATGACGCTGGTCTCGCCGCACCTCTCGGCGGCGAATGGCGTGACGCTGGCGGAGTTGGTCTTGCGCGCGTCTGTCACCACGCTGGGCGATGGCAGCGCGGTCATCTTCATCCTGCGGGACATCACCCACGAGGTCGAGGTGGATCGGATGAAGTCCGAATTCATCTCCGCCGTATCCCATGAACTGCGCACGCCGCTGACCGCCGTTTTGGGATTTGCCAAGCTCATCTCACGCACTTTTGATCGTGCGATCAAGCCGGCTTTACCCGCCGGTGACGAAGAAATACAACACTCGATTGAGCAGATAGAGCACAACTTCAAGATTATGGTTGCGGAAGGTGAACATCTGACCACCATCATCAACGACGTTTTGGACATCTCGGCTTTGGATGCGGGCACATTGGTGTGGAACGATCAACCGTGCGATCTGCAACTTTTGCTCCAAGAAGTGGCGCTACAATTGCGCGCTGCGGCTGAACAAAAAGGTCTGACGTTGACGGTGAATCTGGACGCTGCGGCGCTGCCGATTCTGGCCGATCCCGAACGCATCAAGCAAGTCTTGCACAACCTGATCACCAACGCGATCAAATTCACCGAGCGTGGCAGTATCACCGTGACGGCGCAGCGTGTGCCAGGCGGCGTTGTGATGCGCGATTGGGAGACGCCGGCGGTGGGCGGCGGCATGGTTTCCGTCGCCGATACCGGCCCGGGTGTGACCCACGAGGGGCTGCGTCATATCTTTCAACGCTTTTATCAGGGGGGAGACGCCCTGGTGGGAAAACCCAAAGGGACCGGTTTGGGGCTGGCAATTTGTCACGAAATTGTGACGCATTATAACGGGAAAATCTGGGTAGAATCCACAGCCGGGACTGGATCGAATTTCTCTTTTCTCTTGCCGTTAGCATGAAAGTTTTTTTATTGTGGAGGTTGATGAGATGCAACAGATGTCAGTTCGCCGTTTGTTGAGTCGGCGGGTGCTCTCTGGCTACCTGGAGCGTTTTGCCGCGCTGCTGCCCGATGTAACGATCGCGCTGCTGGATGTGGACGGCGCGCTCGTCGCTGAGGCATACCAGGCTGCTGATGGCGCTGCCGCGTCACCCTCTGCCGGGGCGTGGGAATGTGTGTTGCCGCTGGCGGCCAGCAACTTTGAATTCGGCGTATTGGCGGCTCGCGGCGGCGGCCTCAACCAGCCTTGCGCCGCTGGCAGCCTGCAATTTCTTCACAACAGCCTCGTCTTGATCATTGAGCGGGCGCTCGAAAGCCGCTCGCTGGCGCAGGAAACCCTCGAACGCTACCGTGAGATCAACTTGCTCTACAACATCGGCCAGACGATCAGCGCCTCACTTGATCCTGATGTCATCCCCGACTTAGTCATCGCTGAGGCCACGCGCATCATTCAGGTGCAAGGCGGCATCGTTCTGCTCTTTGATGAAGCCGATTATTTGACCGTGCGTAGCAGCTTTGGCGACGAGGATTTCGGGCGCTCCTTGTACCAGGCTTCGCGCGCGTTGCTTCAGGAGGCGTTGATTTCGGGCGATCCTCATATCTGGACGGATGGTCAGTTGGATGACCGGTCTCATGCGATTGCCTCGCTCTTGGAAGCGCCGCTCAAGACGCGGGAGCGGATTTTGGGATTTGTTTTGTTGGGGCGCGGCGCTGACCAGCCGGTTTTTACGGCGGACGACGAAAAACTGCTCTCCGCCCTGGCCTCGCAAGCTGCCATCGCCATGGAAAATGCGCGCCTGTTTGCCGACGTGAAAAGCCAGCGCGACGCCATCGCCGAGATGAAGAACTACATGGACAACATCTTCGCCAGCATCGCCAGCGGTGTCATCACCACTGACGCGCAAGATACGATCACATTGATGAACCGTTCCGCCGAGCGTATTCTCGGCGTTCTCTCCGACGCGACCCTGGGCCGCCCGTATATTGATGCGTTGCCGGAGATGGGCGTCAAGATCGCGCCGTTGGTGGACGTCGTCAAGAACAAGGACGAGTCGCTGATCGGCTACGAAATGGAACCGGTGTTGCCCAAACGCGGCCCCGTGGTCTTGCGCCTGAATCTCAGTCCCCTCAAGGACAACCGTGAAGCGACCAACGGCATTGCCATCGTTGTGGACGACCTGACCGAGCGCCGCCAGTTGGAGGCGCAAGCCCGTCGCATCCGGCAAACGTTCGAGCAGTACGTCGTACCGCACGTCGTTGAGCAACTGCTCTCCGATCCTGATAGCGTCCGCCTGGGCGGCGCGCGCCGCGAGGTGACGACGCTCTTTGCCGACATCCGTGGATTTACCGCCTTCAGCGAGAAACTGGCGCCCGAAGCAACCGTCGAGGTGCTCAATCGCTATCTCACGCTGGCTTCAGAGGCCATTCTCTCCGAGGAAGGGACGCTGGACAAGTTCTTTGGCGACGGCGTGATGGCGATTTTCAACGCGCCGTTGTCCCAGACCGACCACACACTGCGGGCCGTGCGCTCGGCGTTGAAGATTCTCGACGCGCTCAAAGATATTCATGCCCAACTGCCGCCGGAAGATTGCCTCTCCTTTGGCATTGGCATCACGACCGGCGCGGCAGTCGTCGGCAGTATCGGCTCACACACCATCAAAAACTACACGGCCATCGGCGATTCTGTGAGCCTGGCCTCGCGCCTGCAATCCCACGCCGCCCCGCGGCAGATTTTGCTCAACGTGACGGCGTATGAGCGCGTCCGCATCCACGTCAACGCCCGCGAATTGGGCTACGTGCAGGTGAAGGGGCACAGCGAACCTGACCTGGTCTTTGAGGTTTTGGGGTTACGCTAACCTATTTCGTCGCGCGCAACAGATCCTCGACGAAGTTGGCGAGCAGCGCCAGCGCCTGACTGATGACGGCTGGCGCGTTTTCGTCGCTGGCCGGCGCGCCGCCATACAGAAGATTGCGATACACGGCGTGCAGCGCGTTGAGTACCTGTTCGACCAGCGCATCCAGAACCTCGTCGTCCGTTTCCCCCTTCGCGCTGGCGCGAGTGTACGCCGTGTACATTCGCGTATCAATGGGACTCCACGCGGGATAACGCGGATCCAGCGTGCAGCGCATATCGAGGATGCCGTTGATCCGCTGTTTATAACCATCCATCGCCAGGCTTTTCCCTTGCCACACCGGCGTGCGCTGGACGAAGAAGCGCGTGCTTTCGTGCATGATGAGTCTGTGCTTTGCAGCCCTGGGAAATCGCTCGGCGGCCTTTGCCAGCAATGCGCTTTCGGTCGGCGGAAAGACCTCCGCCATTTTTATCCCGTCCACCTGTTGCGTTTGCAGCGTGCCATTCTTGCGCAGGCCGAAGTGGGGTTTGACGCCTGCCTGAGCGCCCAGCACGGCGTAGATGTTCGTGAACGCGAGCCAATAGCACAAATAGGCGCTGGCCTGCTGCTCCGTGCGCTGCGTTGCCTGCCGCGCCAGTTCCGCCATCGCCTGCGCCATCTCGAATTCAGCTTTTTGCTCCATACCTCGCCCTATACCTTCTCAATCGTGTGCGTTGGTTGATACAACACCGCGCGTCCCCGTTTGCCTACCTGGACGAGTTCGCCCATCGCCCGCAGACAGTAGGCCATCTTTTGCGCGCGCCGCCGACCGCCGGTGATATGCGCTGTAAGGTCGGCGGCGGTGAATGGTTCTGTCAGCGCGGCGGGAATCAGCGCGCGTACATCTGCGGGCGACGTGAAAAGCTGCTGTTCGACAACCTTGATAAGTCGTCGTTCGTGCGTTACCCAGCCTTTGCGTCGCCATCCATGCCGCGTGCTGGCGCGGAGGACTTCCTCTTCGTGGATGAAGAGCACTTCCAGCGTGAAGTTGGGCTGCGCCAGCAGGTGCGGGATGCTCACCAGTTCATCGAAAAGCTGCTCAATGCTGCCGCGTTTGGGGGATTTGCGGCGGCTGGCCTGGCTTTTTCCATCGTCCGCCAGCTTGACAATCCATTTTTCCTGGGCGATGGGATAGACCAATCGCACCGGATGCGTGCGTGTAAGCGCCGTCAGCTTGTCTTTGAGCGCCGTGAAGCCGCGCGTCTGAATCTCCACCAGCAGGTCGCCGCGCACAAGGTCAATGATGAAGCCGTCCACGGGCACTTCGAGGGCGTCGTCAGGTTGAGCGTACCACGCCTTGAGCGCCGCATGGAGCGGGCCTTCATTCCAGGTGTTGATAACCTGGGTGGGGCTGACCGCTTCCCTACAGCTCAAACTCCGCCGCCACAAACGTGTGATCCGACGGTCGCGCTGCCTTGCGCGCCTCCACATCAATCCACGCGCGTGTGGATTTGGCGGCCAGCGGCGGCGTCGCCCAGATATGGTCAATGCGCCAGCCGATGCCCCGTTCGATGGGGTTGTTGGCGCGGTAGTCGAAGTAGGTGAACTGCTGCGGTTCGCCGGGGTGGTGCTGGCGGAACACGTCCACGAAGCCCCACTGGCGCACATTTTCGAGCGCGGCCTGCGCGTCGGGGTGGAAGTCCACATGGTAGCGCAACCCCTTGGGATCGTACACGTCAATGTCCTCCGTGGCGACGTTGAGATCGCCAACCCATACCAGCAGGTCATCGGGCGTGTAATGCCGCTCGAGGAGCGCGCGCAGCCGGGCGAGCCAGCGCAGTTTGTACTGGAAATGCTCCGATTCGGGTTCGCGGCCCTGTGGGACGTAGGTGTTCACCACCGTGACGCCGCGATAGACGGCGCGCAGCAGGCGTGGCGCATCGGCGTCCTCTCCGTCATCGTCGAAACCGGCAACGCTGTGTTCCGGCGCGTCCTTGCTGATGATGGCGACGCCTGAATAGGCTTTCTGCCCGCGAAAGATCACGTGATAACCGTTGTCTTCGATGGGCTGCGCCGGAAAATCCTTGTCCTGCACCTTGGTCTCCTGGATGCAGAGCACGTCCGGTTGCTCGCGGTTGAGCCAGTCCAGGATTTGGTCAAGGCGACTGCGGATAGAATTGGCGTTAAATGTAGCGATTTTGAAGTTCGACATAGTCTATAGTCCTGTAGTCTTTAGTCTGATAGTCCTTGTGGACAGGATTTACAGGATGAAGAAATGGAAATCCTGTTAATCCTGTCTAAAAATTACCGCGAGACGAGCATGATGCCCGCCAGCACCAAAAAGATGCCGACGACGCCGACGGCGGTGGGCATTTCTCGATACAACAGCATCCCAATCAAAATGCCGCTGACCGGTTCCAGCAATGCGACGATGCTCACGACCTGCGCCGGGATGCGTTCCAGTCCCAAGAAATAGAGCATATAGGGCAATCCCTGCGCAAGCACGCCCAATGCGAGAATGTACGGCAGGTTGCGCGCCACGACGCTTGCCGGCGCCTGGAAGGCCCACGGCAGCGCCAGCAGCGCCGCGATGCCTGTGCTCCACCACACCTGCGTCACGCCGCTGACGCGCCCGCGCAACCGGCGACTCAACAACATCGTCAGCGCGTAGCTGACGCCCGACAGCGTCCCCGCGACGATGCCCCTGAATTCGCTGGATGCCCAACGCAGTCCCGCCGGATCGGCGATGCAGATGATGCCCGCCAATGCCAGTCCCACGCTGGGCCAGGTATATCGCCCGCGCGGCTCCCGCAGTAGCCACGGAGCGAGTAGAGCCACGTATACCGTTGATGTGTTGTTGAGCAGAACCGCATTGGCGGCGGTGGTATAGCGCACGGCGTAGACGTACAACATCCCGGTGCAGCCAACGGTCAACCCCAGCCCCACGAGCCGGATGATCTCGCTGCGGTAGCGGCGTATCTGTAGTGTGACGGGGAACCAGGGCAACAACGCACTGAAGAAGCAAAAGCTCGTGAGTGCGCGAAAGAACGCGATGCCGGGGCTGGTGAGACCGGTGATGAGCCGGGTAAAAATGATGATGCTGCTGAAGCCGATGGCTCCAGCAGCAATCAACATGATGCCGTGCTTCCGCGTCGCGCTGGCTGGTTCGAGGGCAGGCGCTGCGTCACTCCTCAATGTCGCGGATGGCCTCGGCGGGCGTTTTATTCCCGTACATCACACCGAGCAGGCCGGGCAGATAGAAGTCCATCGTGTGGACAGCCGGATACATCGCGTTCTTGATGAGCCTGGGCGTCAAGAGTTCTCCCTCGAAGTCAATGCTGCTCTTGTAGCGGACTTCGCCGTCGGTGTAGTCTAGTTCGAAGTTGCCGATGCGCAAACCGTAGTTGGCGCGCGCGATGTACTCGGCGACCTGTGCGCGCATTTGCTCTGGCGCTTTAACGGGCGCAATCACATAGAAAAGGAATTGCTCCAGATCAACCCGGATCTGCGCGTAGCAGCGCAGTTCCCCGTTTTCGCCAGCAAAGTAGACGCGGTGGATTGTCTTTTCGTCAAGCTGCTGCGGATACCAGCCGTCATCCTTGAGAAACTGGGTGAGGGTAGCGAAGGCGCGCCACCCGTTGATGTGTTCTTGCCCTTCTTGTGGTTTGGTTGTGTCGCTGTGTCCATTGGGAGCTACTGCATCTGCCATATTCTTCTCTCCTTAATCGGGGAGTGACCAGAACTCGAACAAAGACCCCACCGATTCCCCTTTGACGTTGCGGCGGATCACTTCGCCGAAGATTGAACCGACAGAAAGCACCTTCAACTTCTGCGGTCGCTGACTGTCCTTGAGGGGGACGGTGTCGGTGACGATGATCTCGTCAATTTCTGCGATGTCGTTGAGCCGCTCGACAGCGGGGCCGGTAAAGAGACCGTGTGTGCCGATGACGGTGAACTTGTGGACATTGCACGTCCTCAGATACTTGATCGTTTCGATGATCGTGCCGGCGGTGGCGATTTCGTCGTCCAGCAAGATCACGCCCTTGCCCCATACGTCGCCCATCATCCCGGTGATGGCGACCGAATCATCGGTGAGGCGCTGCTTCTCGCCGGCGGCGACGGGCAGCTTGAGCGCGCGCGCCAGTTTGGTCGCGCGCTTAGCGTGGCCGATGTCGGGAGCAACAATGACGCTGTTACTGAGATCTTTTGTCTTGAGATGCTCCACAAAAACGGAGTGTGCGGTGAGATGGTCGGTCGGCACGCGGAAGAAGCCGTGCACCTGCGGCGAGTGCAGCGTCATCGTGATGACGTGCGTGGCCCCGGCCGTGATCAGCAGATCAGCGATCAGCCGCCCGGCGATGGAGATGCGCGGCGCGTCCTTCTTGTCCGAGCGGGCGTAGGAGTAGTAGGGGATCACCGCGTGGACGCCGGCCGCCCCGGCGGTGCGCGCCACATCCAACATCAACAGCAGTTCCACCAGATTGTCGCTGCATGGCGGCGAGAGCGGCTGGACGATGAACACTTGCTTCGAGCGCACGCTGACGCCCAGGTGGACGAAATAGTTATCGTTGGAGAACTTGCGGCTGATGGAAGGACTGACTTCCAGTCCCAAATAATGCGCGATGTTCGATGCCAGTTGGGGATGCGCGAGGCCGCTAAAAATCAACGTCCCTTCGAGCGGCGTTGTCGTGGTCCGCTCCGGCAATACGATAATTTCCTGGTCAGTCTGTCTCTCGGTCAACTTAAACTCCTTCTGATTCTCTGAATGTCAGTTCCATCTACGTACTGTAACCGTTCGCTGGGTCGGCGTTGGGACGCGCTCGGCCCGGCGCTGTGAGTGTGGGGCCAGTCTGACTCTATTGTAATCTGACTCTGCTTAGGGTCAAGCCAAGTAAGCTCCCGCCCCCGTCTCGGGGGCGGGCTGCGCCGTGAGCGAGCAAACAAGGTCAAATTGAACTATATCACGACAAACCGAGATTCTCGATCTCCACCGGCTCGACAGGTTCAGCCAGCTCGAAACCGAAGACGCGCCCGTAGAAGTAGAGTTCAGCATCCAACGCGCGCTTGATGTTCTCAGCGCGGCGGAAGCCGTGCTGTTCACCAGCGAAGGGCAGATAGGCCACGGGAATCCCCTTCGCGCGCAACGCCGCGACCATTGTTTCGGCCTGCGATGGCGGCACGACTTTATCCTCTAGCCCCTGGAAGAAGATCACCGGACAGTTGAGATTGGCGACGTGGTGGATGGGCGAGCGCGCGATGTACAGGTCACGGCGCTCCGGGTACGGTCCGACGAGGCGATCCAGATAGCGGGACTCGAACTTGTGCGTATCCGTCGCCAGCCCTTCGAGGTCGCTGACGCCGAAGTGACTCGCGCCAGCGTGAAACACGTCGCGGAAGGTCAACGCGCAGAGTGTCGTGTAACCGCCCGCGCTGCCCCCACGAATCGCCAGGCGGTTGGGGTCCACCCAGCCCTGCTCCGCCAGATAGCGCGCGCCGTTCGCGCAGTCATCCACATCCACGATGCCCCATTGCCCGTTGAGCCGCTCGCGGTACGCGCGCCCGTAGCCCGTGCTGCCACCATAGTTCACATCGAGGACGGCGAAACCCCGGCTGGTCCAATATTGCAATCCCAGGCTGAGCGCGCTGGAAGTTGCCCCCGTTGGTCCGCCGTGACTGAGGACGAGCAATGGCGGTTTTTCGCCTTCCGGCGCGGCGTAATCCCGGTTCTGCGGTGGATAGAAGATGCCGTGCGCCGTCAACCCGCCAGTGGTGGGAAATTCGATAGACTGAGGGATAGAAAGATAACCAGGATCAATCTCAATGGCATTAGCGCGCTTGAGGACTGTCTGTTGTCCCGTAGCCAGGTCGAGAACCACAAGTGACGCGGGGTGGGTGGGCGATGCGCCGCGAAACAGCGCCTTCTCTGGCGCAGCCTGGATGCTGCCGATGCTGGTGTAGGGCGTATTCAGCGGGGTGAGCGTTTTGTGGGCGGTGTCCAGGCTTGCCAGATAGTCAACGCCGTCTTTCGTGTACGTACAGATGAGCCGCTCGGCGGACTCAAAGGCGTAGGTGGACATGCCGAAACCCCACTGCGGCGCGCCGAACTCCGCTGCCATTTCGGTGAGTGGTTCCGCGCCCTCCTGCGCCAGCCGGTACAGATTCCACCACCCACTGCGATCTGATGCGAAGTAGAGCCGTCCATCGGGCGACCATTCTGGCTGGAAGATGGATTCTTCCTCGCCGCCAGCGACGAGCGCAGCGTTCGCCAGCGTCCCGTCGGGCTGTACCGCGGCGATCCATAGCTCTGTGCCGTCCCAGGGCATATTGGGATGCCGCCAGGTGAGCCAGGCGAGTGTGTTCCCGTCGGGGCTGAGGCGCGGCGTGCTGTAGAAATCGTTGCCGGCGACGAGCACTTGTTGCGCGCCGCTGCCTTCCAGCGCGATGGCGGCAATCGTGTTGACCGCTTCGCCGTGTGCGGCAAGCGCCGCCTCGGTATGGTCTTCGCGCACGCAGACTAGACGATTGCGCGCCGCATCCACGACGCAATCCGCGTAACGCAGCGGCGCTTCCGGCGTGATGGCTTCCGGCGCGCTACCCGGCGTAATGCGATACAGTCGCTGGTCGGCGAAGTTGCTGAAAATGACGATGCCGCCATCCACCAACACCGCGCCGCCGCCATATTCGTGGACGCGGGTGCGCGCATTGAATGGCGCGGGATTGACGTCTGAGGTGGTCCCGTCTGGCGCGCGTCTCACGATGACATTGCGCCCGGCTTCGGCGGGACGGCCTTCCAGCCAGTACACATCGTCGCCGTCGAACAGGCCGCCGCCCAGAGCGATGGACTGCGAGACGATCAAATCGGATGTTATCGGAGATTTCCACGCGCCGTAAGGCGCTCTGTGTTGAGTTGTCACTGCGCAACCTCCTGCTTGTGTTGGGTATAGGCGAAGTGTACCCCAGTTTGGGGAATTTGTCTATTGGGTTTGACTGCGGGCTGATTCGACCTATAACTGTGTACACCTGAGAAGCAAGATGGTTGTATGGACGAGTATGCTATAATGGATGTAAGGTTGGATCATTGTGAAAAACTATATCACTTGTCTTGGATGATTAGGAGGTAGATATGGCAACTATTGCTGAAGTGCTTCCTACTATAAAAGCATTGCCGCGCATAGACAAGCTGCGCTTGATACAAACATTAGTTTGCGAGTTGGCGCGCGAGGAAAATGAAGACCTCTTTGCAGACAACGGGGTATATCCGATCTGGACACCTTACGATGCATACGCTGCTGCCTCGACATTGCTAAACGTTTTTGAGACCAAAGCGCGTTAGCTCAAACCTGTGAACCTCCCAACCCTCCAAACCCGCGAGCGCGAACTGAAAAAACGCTGGGCCTTTCCCTACCGTTGGGGGCAGGTGCAGAACAACCTTTTCGACGCGCAGACCCGCTTCGTCTACGATGAGCCGTCCTTCGACGCGCTGCGGGCGGAGCTGGAGCGCCGCTTCGGGGCTGCGCCGAACCGCCAGGCGCTCTTCGATTACGCGCTGAACCGCTGGTACAACTTCTGGTCGGCGCGGGCGGTGGAGGAGATGTTCGCTGCGCTGGATGGCGTGGTTCCGGCGGAGAATCAGCGGGATCGCCTGGTGGATTTCACACTCAAGGGCGTGCGCTTCGACCACAAGACCTCGGTGTTCCCGCGCGGTTTCGGCCACGACCTCACCTACGCGCTCAATCACCCGGCGGCGCTCATCGAGTGGCTGTACCGTTCGCAGAGCCAGGAACAGCGCCAGCACTACGCCAACCGCCTGTTCCTCGTGCTGTACGCTTCCGGCGGTGCGCACTGGAAGCTCAAGGCGGAATTGACCTGGCTAAGCGGCATCCTCCGCGACTACGTGGCGACCTTCGATGCTGCGCGTCTGCACCGGTTCACCTTCGTGCCGGGGCAGGAGACGCTGTCTGACATTATTTGGGCGATTCGTTTGTAGAACGAATTGACAATTCGTGCAAACTAATGACCAGTGAGCTTCTTGAAGACGACATCATCCTAAACCGCGCCGATTTCCTCGCGTGGCTGGATGCTTGTTTGGCCGATGACGACCTGGAAGCCGTGCGTGCGCGCGTCGCCGACCTGCGCGCGCAGGTGGCGGTATGGGAGCCGGGTGGCATCTGGGATACAGCGCTGCCCGAGGACGCGACGGTTGCCTTTCCCCGCGACGTGCTGCTGGCTGACCTTGACCAAATCCTCGCCACGCGCACGCTGCAACGCACGCATTACTACATCGCGCGCTTGCGCAAAGCCGCCGCCGAAGTCCGCACGGGCAAGATCAACGACATCAATCTCAACCGTTGGAAGGAATACGACGAGATCATCACCGACAGTCTGTGGGTGATGGAGCGGCGCGACAGCTCTGGCGCGCACAAGGCCTGGTATTGGGGCAACTTCATCCCGCAGATTCCGCACCAGCTGCTACTGCGCTACACTAAACAGGGTGATTGGGTGCTGGATACCTTCGTCGGCAGCGGCACGACGCTGTTGGAATGTCTGCGCCTGGGCCGCAACGGTATCGGCATCGAGCTGAACCCGGACATCGCCGCGCGCACCCGCGAGATTGTGGCGCAAGCGCCGAATCCGCACGGCATTGTCGCGGACGTGGTGGAGGGCGATAGCCGCGTTGTGGATTATGCGGCGGTATTGGCGGAACGCGGCATCGCGCAGGTGCAGTTGGTGCTGATGCACCCGCCCTACCACGACATCATCCGCTTCAGCGATGACGACCGCGACCTCTCCAACGCGGCTTCGGTGGACGCCTTCATCGCGCAGTTCACGGAGATTGTGACCCGTGTGACGCCCTTCCTGGAGCGCGGGCGCTACCTCGCCATCGTCATCGGCGATAAGTACGTGAAGGGCGAATGGATCCCGCTCGGCTTCTACCTGATGCAGGCGGTGCAGACGCAGAGCTACACGCTCAAGAGCATCATCGTCAAAAATTTCGACGAGACGCGGGCCAAGCGCGAGCAGAAAGAGCTATGGCGCTACCGCGCGCTAGTGGGTGGATTTTACATCTTCAAGCATGAGTATATACTGTTGTTCCAGCGTTGAGGATTGATCCGGCATAATGGAAGGAACGATGAAGACGATTTTGATTATGGAAGACGATCCATATCAGTCGCGGTTGATGCAGCGCTTGCTTGAGCGTGCTGACTATCATATCCTGATTGAATCGAACGGGGAGAGCGGGTTGCAGACCGCAATGGCGGTGATGCCCGATCTCATTCTGCTCGACATGGGCCTGCCCGACCTCGATGGACAGACGGTTGCCGCGCTGCTCAAAGGCTCCGAGGCGCTGTCTCAAATCCCGGTGGTGGTGGTGACGGCGTGGCCTCAAGATACGGCAGCGGCAATCGCCGAGGCGTATGGTTGCGAGGGTTATATCTCCAAGCCGGTCAATGCGCGGGAATTTGCCCATCAGATTGCTGGATTTTTGAAACCAGAGGCTCCGGCAGTGTAAACTGCCGTTACCCCGTGCCTTGTGCGACTTGATGGATGGCTGCGCTGCGTCAGACGACCAGCGCAGCCATATCGTGACCGAAAAGTCCCAGACGATCCCCCGGTTGAAGGGCGATATCCGTCTTCAAGTTGTGAACATTGCGCTGCGCCTGCCGATAGCCAAGCCAGGGCGCCATCGAGTTGTGCGTCGAAAAAAGCGCCCCGTTCAAAAAGATGTGGCAGACCTCCGCCTCGGCGATGCCGGCGCGTTCCAGCGCATTGCGTACCGTATCCCCGGCGTTTAATGTAATCTGTACCACGTTTTCACGGTCGGCGCGTGGGTCTGGCGCATACTTGCGCAGTTTGCCGTACAGGTGGATTTCGACGGGCGCATCCATTTACGCCCCCTCGTTCAACAGGCGGCGTTCGCCTTCGAGCGCGCGCAGCGGAGCGATGTTCTGGGTAACTTCGATGGTACCCCGATAAGCGCCCGCCGCATCGCGCAGCGCGAAGTAGCGGATGTGAACGAACATCCCATGCAGCGAGATCCAGAACTCCGCCACGTCGCGCACACCAGCGCGGAAATCGTCGAGGATGCGCTGCACACGGCCCATACTCTGCGGCGGGTGACAGTTCTGCACCTTGCGCCCAATGATGGCGGGGGAGCGCGGGAAGACGCGCTCTCGCGTCTGCGAGAAGAAGCGTACCTCGTCCTGCTCATCCACGAAAGTAATATCTACCGGCAGCGCGCTCAACATCATACTGATCTGCTCTGCCGACAGCGCCCCAACGTTTAGCGGGATCAGGCCGTCACTCGTTGTTGATTCCGCCTTCGCCTCTGCCTCGCGCGGATCGCGGCGCGCCTGCCATTGCCGGCCGGCTGTGACATAGCAATAGCCAATTTCGCCCTCTTGCGCGCGAATCTCACCCCAGTCTTTCTCGCTCAAGCGCGCCATCGCGGCGGGGAACAGGATTTTGTGTTCCTTGTAGATCATGTCGCGGATAGTCTGATCCAGCAGCGTAAACGTCTCTTCAATCTGGGCGCTGAACGTAGCGTTATCTGCGCCTGGTCCGACGTCGAGTAGAGCGCCCAACTTTTTCCAGGCCGCGCGAATGTCATCGTGGACGGCCCACATCACTTTTGAGGGACCTGAAAAGTCGTAGCGTTCCAGGTAGGAAAAGAGGATGTTTTCCTTGCGCAAGTAGTGCCGTTCGTACTCGCGCAATTTCAGCACTTTCTCGCGGGCCGCGCGCAATGTCGCTGCGCTTGGATCAGCTTTGACGTCGTCCAGGGCGGCGCGGAGACTATCCAGCACGCGCCCCACGGCCAGGTTTTCTGCGCGGAACGTGAACACAGGATGGCCGGGGATCGTTTGCGGGTCAGTCTGGTCGTCCAGCGACTCGCGGAAGACAGCCACATGCACGTCGCACAGCGGCTTGATCTGTTCAGGCTCCAATCCCTCGGCGACCAACGCCTGCTCGATGTGCGCGATCTCGTCGCCGCCGACGCCGGCCAGCAGCTCGGCGAACTGCGCTTTAACGTCCTCCACGCTCGCCCCGGCGTGCAATTGCCGAATGATCCCCTTCAGCGTTTCTTGCCGCTGTGTTTGGTTGTTGATATATTCGCTCATAGAAAATTACCTCCAAAGATATTTGTCACTCGAAAATCCATCTGTGTTCTTTGGAACGTTGAAACGTTTTAACGTTCGAACGTTCGAACGTTCGAACGTTCCAACGCTCCAACGTTCAAACGCCCCACGCAATCTCGAACGCACACGCGATTGCGCCGGCCGAGCAGACGGCTTCACAGATTGTGCAGTAAGTGCAGTCCGCCGGACGGACGATCACTGGCCCCGTCGCTTGCATCTCGACGGCCTGTGTGGGGCATTGGGCGGCGCACTGCCCGCAGCGCGTACATAACGCCAGGTCAATGTCGGGTAATGTCCATTGTTCCACCATAACAAACCGCCTTTCTGATGATGCCTCAAGCATATCAGAAAGGCGGTCATTGCGCTACGACAAAAGTCTGATTCGCGATTAAAATGCTGTACGCTGATTTCCGTCGCTTGACGCAGATTTTTTCGCTCTACCACATTGATCTGCGAAAATCTGCGTCCTGGATAGATTAATTCTGCGCTTCGACCTCCAGCGCGGCGCGGTCGAGCAGCACGATGCGTCCGCGATCTATGCGGATCAATTTCTCATCGGTCAAGGCGCGCAATGAGCGCCCGATCATATCGCGGACTGTGCCCAGGTACGCGGCCATCTCATCCTGCGTCCATTTCTGCGCGATGGCCGCGCCATCCGCCTGCTGCAAGAGGAAGCGCGCCAGCCGCGCGCGCACCGGGCGCAGCGCGAGGTCTTCCACCAGGTCGGTGAGGTGCGCCAGCCGGTCGGCGAAATCCTGCAAGATGACGAGCGCCAGCTCTGGGCAGACACGCAGCGCGCGCAGGAAATCGTCTTTGAGCGTCGCGTACAGCGTGACATCGGTGATCGCCACGGCGCTGGCGTGGTTGCTGTTGTCAGATTGAAAGAGCGGCACGGTGTTGAACGCCTGCCCAGGCCCCAACCGTACCAAGACCTGTTGGCGGCCCTGGGAAGACATCCGGTACACTTCGACGTTGCCCGCGACGATAAAGTAGGCGGCCTCACACGGCTCACCTTCGACGACGATCAGCGCGCCGGCGGGATACGCACGCCGCACAACGACGTCGGCTAGATAACTCAGGGCAGCCTCTGAGAGCCTGGCAAATAACTGGATATTCCGCAGTGTTTGGGATTTTGCAGCTTCGACTACAGGCATTACTTTTCGACAACCATCTTGAGGTGCGTCAGCGCATTGAGAATGAGGTGTTTGGCATCCTCAAGGTCCCATTTGCCGGTGTTGATGATGAGATGATAGAGCAAGGGATTGTCCCAGTCAATGTCGAAGAACCGCTCCAGGTAGGCCGCGGCGGCTTCGTCTTTACGTTTGACGCGCGCGCTGGCTTCATCCAGACTGCATTTCTCTTGTTCCTGCACGCGCAGCACGCGCGCACCGAGTGGCGCGACCACCCGCACGTGCAGGACTCCCGGCTGTTCTTGCAAAATGGCCTGCCCGCCGCGCCCGACGATGATGACATTGTCGTGTTTGTGCGCCTCAAGGATCACGTCTTTCACCAGGTTGACGTTGCGTGCTTCGTCTAGCATCTCGACTGGCAGCGCGCGCTGCGGAGCGCTGCTGATCCAGGCATCCGCCGCCGAGCGTCGCCTGCCGAACAGCCGGTCCACAAATCCGCGCATTTTGTATGAGTCCTCGGTGAAGTCAACGATCTCATCCTCGGAAATACTGGCCTCCGAAGCGACCCGCGCAATGAGGCTTTTGTCGAAGTAGCTGTAGCCAAGCGCCTCACACACGCGCCGCGCGATGGCATCCCCGCCGCTGCCATACTGTCGTGAAATGGTAATTACAGGCATTGCTCACCTCCTTTGGATATGGTTACAGGTTGCACGTTACAGGTTGAAAGTTATCAGTTTTGTTGTGGTGTAGGGCTGGTTTGCTGGAATGTTGGCCCTGCTATACTCTTATATTACCAGATTCCAGGGCGCTTTGCAATAGGTCATGAAGCAGACTAAAGTTGACGATCCTCAACTCGAATGGGGCGTGTAGTGACGACTTCAGTCGTTTGTGTGAACAGCGACTAAAGTCGCCACTATCCACAAGACAGGTTATAATGAGACGAAAACGTGAGGTGGAATATGAAAATTCGTTCGATCACCGTCTTTACCGCAGCCACCGACCCTTTGGATAGCGCGTGGTTTGCGGAACTGGGGTCCTTCTCTCTGGCGGCGCGCCAGGCGTACACGGAGGCCGGCTTTGAGGTGCAAACGACGCGGCTGGCGTTGGACGGCGTGCCGGTGCGTCTGGCGGATCCCGTCGCTTTTGCTGTCGCAGCAGAGACGTTGGCCCGCGATTGTGGCTTTGAGTATGTTGCGTTGGGGCCGGCTGGCATCGAGATGCTGCCGCGCCTACCGGCGATGTTCGCCGCGACCCACGCTGTTTTTGCGACTGCGCACATTGTCAACCCGGCGAGCGGCGCAGTGGATGGCGCGGTAGCGCGGATGGCGGCGCGGGTGATCCACGAAGCGTCGCGCATTGAAGACGGCTTTGGCAATCTGCGTTTTGCGGCGCTGGCGAATGTTCTGCCTGGCACGCCCTTCTTCCCTGCTGCGTATCACGGCGGCGGCGCGCCAGCCTTTGCTGTGGCGACCGAAGCGGCGGATCTGGCGGTCGCGGTGGGCCAGGCGGCTGATTTGGCAGAGGCGCATCTGCGCCTGCGGCAGGCCATCGAAGCTGAAGCTGCGCGGATTGTACAGGTGGCGGAACGGTTGGCTGCCGCTCACGGTGTACGCTTTGGCGGGATTGACTTCTCGTTAGCGCCGTTCCCCACGCCGGAGTGCAGCATCGGCGCGGCGTTGGAGGGGCTGACCGGGCAGCCGCTTGGCGCAGCGGGGACATTAGCCGCAGCCGCCACCCTCGCCGATGCGATTGGGCAGGCGCGCTTTCCGCACATCGGCTTCTGTGGCTTGATGCTTCCGGTGTTGGAGGATGCGGTTCTGGCGCAGCGCGCCGCTGAAGGACGCTTGCATGTGGGGGAACTGCTGCAATGGTCCGCCGTGTGTGGGACAGGACTGGATACCGTGCCCCTGCCGGGCGACGCAAGCGAGGAGGCCCTTGCGCGGTTGCTCTTCGACGTGGCGGCGCTCTCAGTCCGCCTGCACAAACCCCTGACGGCGCGGTTGATGCCCCTCCCCGGCAAGCTGGCAGGCGATACGGTGCATTTCGATTTCGCCTTCTTTGCCGACGGCGGCGTTTTGCCGTTGCTGGGCGACGCGCGGGAAGGCTTACTTGACCGGACGTTGGAACTGCGTTTGCACGCGCGGGCGTAATCAATAAACCTGACAGGTCCAGGAAGACCTGTCAGGTCTTGTTGCGGACGTTACTTCGAGAACAGCAGCGCGGCATCCGAGTGCAGCAGGGAGACGAAGGTGTAGATGCCGAACACCGTGCCGTGCGGAAATGCGAACAGGTTGAAGAGCGCCAGGACCAACGCCAGCACTCGCGCCCAAGAACGATACTGAAGCAATCCAATGCCGGCGACGATGGTAGGGGCAGCGAACAGCAGCGTCAGCCCGATACCGAACATGCCCATGATGGTGAGGATACCCATAGCCTCACTGTCACCGGAGATCAATCCGGCGCTTAACATAATAGTAACGATGACGCAGCCGAGTAGCAGCCCCATAATCCCCAAGATCACGTGTAGCCAGGCCAGAACCTTGATATTTGTTTGCATGGTTTTCTCCTTTATCGTGCTGTTTACTTATTCTACGTTTGCCGGGAACCACGGTTGCGCTTCCGCAAAGGAAACCTCCCACATGTTGTCCACGCGGGAGGTCAAGTTGATGGTGCGGTAGGTGTGCGACTAGCGTGCGGGCAACCGGACGATGAGCTTGGTCAGGCCATCGTTGCCGTGTTCTACCATCAGATTGCCGCCTAGTTCTTCGCAGAAGCGTTTACTGGTGATTAGCGCGATGTCTGAACTTTCCTGTTCCTTCGTTCCCGGCCAGGATGTGTTCTCCGAAGATTCTCTAGCCGGTTTTTTCATCGCAATGTCGAAGAAGAACCAATCTACTTCCTGGACTTTCTCACGGGTGACGACGAGGGAGATTGTACCCTTGCCGGTGAAGCGCGAAGCATAGTAAAGCAACCCTAGCAGCACCCAGCGCACCGTGGAGGCATCGGCGCCCATCTCGCCTAATTCGCCCGTGCAGCGGATCTCCAGCACGTTCTCGCGCCGGGCAAGAATGGGCTGGCTGACGCGCAACACATCGCCCAACAGGTCGGCCATGTCGAAAGCCCGCGCGTAGATATTCGTCTTCCCGGCGTCGTTTTTGGTGGTGCGGAAGACTTCATCAATCATATTGAGCAATTTTTGCCCAGCGTCATAGATGGATGTCAGGTCTTGTTGTTGAAATTCCGTGATCGGGCCGTCAATGCCTTTGAGAATGACGCGCGAAAAGCCGGTGATGGCGTTGATCGGCGTTTTGAGATCGTGCCCCATCATAGACATCGCGTTCATATCGAAAGTCTTGGCGCGTTCAGCTTTGCCGATATAGAAACCACTGCTCAATGCCCCGACCAGGCTGACAACGCGGGGATACAAGATGGCGATGTATTCCGCTGTTAACTCACTGACCAGTTCCCGCGCCAACATATCGTATATCTGGCTCAGCGCCTCAGGTTGCAAGTTGTCCATACTTTCCAGGGTCTTGCCGATTTTCTGCGCTGGTTCAGCGATAAAAGGTTCGGCCACCAATAGCTTGCTTAGTTGATCGGTTGCTTTTAAGAGGATAGACTGCAGATCGGTAATCTCAGATGCGGTTGGGCTGAGTTGTGTCATCAATGCGAGCCAGGCCTGGGCAATGTCCTGGCGACGTGCGTATAAGACCTGATAGATATGCGATTGCTCTTCAGTGTTCATTTCCTCTCCACTTTATGAATTGCCGTACACTGGGTCAGTGAGAAGCCTTAAAGTTTTCGTGCTTGCGCTGTTATCATATCACGATCTGCAAGTAATGCGAGTCAAGCGTTATTATAGCGCGGTCAAGAAAAGTCACATTGACGTTTCACGTTTTACGTTTGAAGAAAGCTTGTCCTTCAATTGAGATGAAATGCACTCGGATGATAGAGCCTTGGAAAACGCCTGGGCCTCTGTTTTATTGTTGGAAGTCTGCTATAATAGTCGTAGTTGCTGATAATCCACACACCTATCCCTTGTATGGGGATGCGTGAACGATGAGGAGAGAGCGCCATGACACACGGAGCGACGGTTGAGGATCTGTTTGCTCTGGCCATTCAGGCAGAGGAAACTGCGGCAGAATTTTACCGGGGGCTGGTGAGGAAATTCTCCTATGAAAGCGAAATCGCCGATTTCTGGCAGCGCTATGTGCTTGACGAGGTCGCACACGCGCTGTGGCTGGAGCGTCTGCGGGGCAATCTCAGCGCCGAGCGGCTTGCGGAACCTGTTGATGGCGAGATGCTTGCCAGCGCCCATCGCGCGCTTAGTATATCGGTTGAAAACGTGCTATCCGGCATTCACACGCTTGAGGATGCTTATGAGGTGGTCAGTGACCTGGAAAATTCCGAGACCAATGCCGTTTTCGAGTTCCTCATCACCAATTTCCCTTATGATCGGGAAGTCTTGAATTTCCTACGTGTGCAGCTAAATGACCATGTGAACCGGCTCATCGCCGCGTTCCCGCCCCGTTTCAGAGATCCCGACGTGCGACATGCTGTCACGGCGCGGGGCTAGAAGGAGATTGTGATGCAGATTGACGTTGTTGTCGGTGCGATTCAAACACAGGCGGCGCAAGCCGTGGTGGTGAACCTCTTTGAGGGGGTGACGATTCCCGGTGGGGCGACTGGCGCTATAGACGCCTCCCTCGGCGGTCAAATTCAGGTGCTCATCGCCGGCGGTGACTTTCGCGGCAAGCCCAACGAAGTCGCGGTGCTCTATCCCAATGGCGCTCTGCCTGCCCGCCGGGTGATCCTGGTGGGGCTTGGCAAGCGCGAGAAATTTACCCTGGACACAATCCGGCAAGCCTCCGCGACCGCGGCGAAGAAAGCCCGCGATCTGGGCGTGACACACCTCCACACCATCGTCCACGGTGCGGGGGTGGGGGAAATGGCCCCGGAGCAGGCCGCGGCTGCCGTCGTCGAAGGGACGCTGCTGGGACTGTATCGCTTCCACGAACTGAAGACGCAACTGGACGAGGTGCGGCCTGATCTGGATGCACTCACCCTCGTTGAATGGGATGCGGCGCGTCAAGGCGCTCTCGAAGCTGGCGCGCGTGTTGGACAAATCGTGGCCGAGTCCACATGGCTGGCCCGTGACCTGGAGAACCGTCCGGCGAACATCGCCACGCCCTCGTACATGGCATCCATCGCGCAGAACATCGCGGCGGAGGTGGGGCTGCGCTGCGAGGTCTTGGACAAGGCCGCATTGACGGCGTTAGGGATGGGCGCGCTGCTCAGCGTCAACCAGGGCGGCGGCGAACCCGCGCACCTGGTTGTCCTGGAGCACAACGCCGGGCGCGCTGACCTCCTCACAGTGGCGCTGGTCGGCAAGGGGATCACCTTCGATACAGGCGGCATCTCCCTGAAGCCGAGTGAGAATATGCATCGCATGAAAGGCGATATGGGCGGCGCGGCGGCGGTGATCGGTGCGCTGCGCGCGGCGGCCTTGCTTGCGTTGCCATTGCACGTCGTCGGTCTGTTGCCGTTGACCGAAAATATGCCCGATGCGCACGCGACCAAGCCGGGCGATGTGGTGCGTTCGCTCAAGGGCCTGACCATCGAAATCCTCAACACCGACGCCGAAGGCCGTTTGATTCTGGCGGACGCGCTTACCTACGCGCAAACCTTCGCGCCACAAGCCATCTTCGACATTGCGACGCTGACCGGTGGGCGCGTGATCGCCCTAGGTGAGCACGCGGCGGCGGTGATGGGCGACGACGCGCTCATTGCGCGCCTGCGCGCTGCCGGGGAGGCGACCTACGAGCGCGTCTGGCCGTTACCGCTCTTCGAGGAATATGGCGAGTCGCTCAAGAGCGCCGTGGCGGATGTGGCGAACGTCGGCGGACGCGCCGCCAGCAGTATCCTCGGCGGCTTTTTCCTCAGCAAGTTTGTGCCCGACGGCGTTCCCTGGGCGCACATTGACATCGCCGGGTTGGATATTGCCGAAAAAGATGCGCCCTACGTCCCCAAGGGCGCAACGGGTTATGGGACGCGGTTGCTCGTGGACACGCTGCGCAACTGGTGAGAATAATTCGTAAAACGTAAAACGTAAAACATAAAACGTGAAACATAAGGCGTAGAACGTAAGAGGATTACGTTTTACGCCTTATGTTTTATTGTTCCTGAAGCGGATTGTGGTGACGGGGCCATTGTCGTTGTGCAACGTCAGGGCGCCCGAGAGACCGCGCTCGACCAGGTTTTTGATCAGATAGAGGCCCAGATTGTGACGGGTGAGGTCCACAACATCGGTAGGATAATCTGGCCCATCATTGTAGAACTCGATGACGACTACCTCGTTTTCTTCCTCGGTGATGCGCACCCGAATTTTGGCGGTGGAGCGATCTTTCAATGCGTATTTGATGGTGTTGGTCGTCAGTTCGTTGATGATGAGCGCCAGATTCGTGGCCTGTGACGATGGAACCCGCACTGGTGACGGCATAACATCCACGGCAATGTTGACGCCGCGAGGCAGCGTTTGCAAGGCGGCGTTGATGATCCGGTGGGTCAACGTATCGAGCGGGAGCGGCGCCCATTCTGCGTCGGAGAGCATCGCGTGGACCTGCGCCATCCCTTGTACTCGTCCAATGAGGCCCTGGATGAGCGTTTGTCCATTGGCTTCGCATCCGGCGCTGAGGTAACGCTGCTCGGAGTAAAGCAGACCGATAATCGCCGAGAGGTTGTTTTTGACACGGTGGTTGATTTCCTGGATGAGGGTAGTTTTGGTTTCTGCATCGCGCAACACTTGCTCGAACAACCGGGCGTTCTCGATGGCTATCGCCGCCGTAGCCGCCAGGGCTTCCATAATTGGGATGTCCTCCTGGTGAAAACAATCCACCTCGGTGTCTACGACTTGCAGCGCGCCGATAACGTTTTGTTTGATCTTCAGGGGCACGCTGAGGATGCAGCGGATTTCGACGCCGATTTCCAGATCAATGGCTTTGTAATGCCGCTCGTTGAGCCGTGTGTCGGGCACAATAGTGCTTTGACCTTCTTTGACTGTCCATCCGACAATCCCCTGTCCCCACGCTACCCGGCGTCCCCGGATGAGCCACTGCTCTGAGGATTCCCGACAGACGATGTCGCGCGTTTTATCCTCCACCAACCAGATTGAGGCCGCCCGCACGCCCATGATGAGTCTCACCTGATCCAGGATGGCGGAAAGCACGGCATCCAAATCCAGGCTGGAGCTAAAAACCTGACCAGCCTGGTTCAACAGGGAAAGGTCGCGGTTGCGCTGCTTCAGAACTTCCTCGGCCTGCCGGCGTTTGGTGATGTCGCGGATATTGACGAGTAGCGCCGGTTGCCCGGCGTAATCAATCCGGCTGAACTTGACTTCGAGAGGGATGACGCGCATGTCTTGGCTGACGCTCTCGATTTCCAGATGTTCGACTGCGCCGTTGAGCATCTTCGCAAACGCCTGAGCGACTTCTTCACGCCATTGCGGCTGCGTTAGCGCGACGATGTTGTGACCGAGCAGCGCCTCGCGTTCGATTTGATAAAGGCGGCAGGCGGCGTCGTTAACGTCCAGAATAACGCCTTCCAGGTTGATGACGAAGGTAGCATCGGGTGAGTTGGTGAACAGGGTGCGGAAGCGTGCTTCGCTGTGACGCAGTTCCACCTCGACGTGCTTACAGCGGCTAATTTCCGCCTGTAATTCCGCCGTCGCTTGCGCCAGTGACGCTGTACGCGCTTGCATTGTGGCGAGATCATCTTGACATTCGGTCAATGTTTTGGGTATTGCCATACTTTATCCCTTTTTAAACCTTCAACTCTATTTTACATGGTTAGGGAAAAGTATGCAAGAGCAATGCTCATCTACTGGACGGTGACTTGCTGGTACACCTGGGTGGCGTTGCCGTCGAGGTCTTCGACGATGAAGCCGACCAGATAGAGACCGGGCGCGGCATCCAGCTCCTTCCATGTGAACATCTGGCTGCCGAAGGTCAGCTTGCCGCCTTCTTGCCGTGAGACGGTCGCCTGCCCAGAGCCTAAATCGAGCCACTTCTCCAACACGGTGAAGGTGTCTCCGGTCTGCGGGGTGATCTCACGCGGCGCGCCGCTGCCGTTTTCGCCGGTGAAGCCGAACACTTGCTGCAACACACCGTTGGCGAAGTACAGGCGTGCGTAACGCGACTCACCGCCATCGGCGTAGGTATACATGCCATCCACCGTGTACACAGCTTGTTCGTATGTCGCGCCGTAGCTCTGCGGCTCGAAGTTTGCCACGACGGTGTTGCTGCCATCGCTGATGGCGAAGACGATGGGTTCCCACTCAAACTCCATCGTGAATTCGCTGTTTTGGCTCCATACCGGGTAATAGACGCCGTCAACTTCGCGGGTCTGGTCGCTTTCCAGATAATCTGAGTCGGCCACAAAAATCGCGTTATACGTCGGGTCGTAGTATCCCACAAATAGATAGACGTAGCCGACGTTTGCGCCGCGAATGTCCACGCTGAGCAAGACCGGTTTGCCCGGCGCGGCGACGTTACTCGACAGGGTAACGGGCGATACTTCGATGCCAGACGCGGCCGGCGCTGCAATCGCGCGGTCCGGCACGACAATGTTGGTGCTGGCGGGCTGGAAAGTTCGCCCGGTGTAGTGGAACGCCAGGAAATCATCCCACAACGACGCCTGCGTGAAGCGCCCGGCGACGGTGTTGTACGACTGGTAGCCGGTGATGGGCGAGGCGTAGAGCTGCGAGTTGGGGAAGTAGATCGAGACGCCGGTTGCGCCGGGCTTTTTCGCGCCGTGTTTTTCGGCGATGATGGCCTGACCGAGCGCGTTGAGTACTTTATCGGCGGCCTGGCTGACGGCCTGGCTGCCGCCTTCGCGTTTCAGCAGTTGGACGAAATTGCCCAGGTCAATGTATGCTGGCGGGACGTTGTTGCCGAAGATGTTGGTGAACGATTGGGCGTAGCTGCGCGCTTGCGCCACGGTGCGCTGGTTGGCCGATTGCAGCGCATAAGCGAAGTCGTTCACGCTGTTGATCAATGCCGGCATTTGCGCAAGGTCAACCGCCGTGAGGGTGATGCTCTGCTCGAACTGCTGCGTCAGTTGGGACGCCGACAGCGACCCGAACATGCCGCCCATCGGGGCGCTTTGCCGCAGGAATTCGGCGCGCGCCTGGTCATCTACGATACGTTCATCGTCCTGAATGTAGCTTTGCACGATCAACTGGCCCAGCTCGGCGCCGCTCATCGCGGGGGAGTTTTGCAGGGCGCTCAAAAAGCTGGCGTAAGCCCAACCCAGGGATGGCTCGGTTTCTTGTGAGGCGACAGCGTAGCGGGCATGGGGCGCCAACATCGTGAAGACTTCCAGATGTCCCATCAGGCAGGCATCCATGCCAATGAGTTCGAATTTCTCGATGCCGGTCTGATTGCGGATTTGGGTCAGCGCCTCATCCAGTTCGTGCAGGTAAATCTGGTTGCCAAGCGCCGAACCGAGCGGAACGCTGCGGTCGCCGCTGCCCCGTGGATCGGGATCGCTCCAGCCGCCGGGCCAGCCCATGCCGTGATCGGACATAATCAGCACGTACTTGTCCGCCGGAAAGTTGGCGACGGCCCAGGTGACGAAATCCACCAGCGTTGCGCCGTCGGCCATGTTGGCCTCGCCGAGGTCGGCGATTTCCTGCGAGCCAATCCGCTGCAGGTCATTGTCTTGGGTGACGTAGAACCGTTTGGTTGAGGTCCAGTCGCCGTCAGCATAATAGCCGCCGCGATAGCGGTCTATTTGCGCGACGATGTGTACGTTGTCGCTGGAACCGACGCGCTCGGCCTCGTTCAAGTCAATGTAGATGTCCTGTTCGAGGATTTTGTCGTCGGCATCCTGGTAGAGCATGACCAGCCACGATTTGGCTTCTCCCGACGCTGCCGGCGGGACCGTGGTCTTAATCGCTGGCGGCACAGTGGGCTTTGCCGGGGCCACGGTTGGTCGCTCAGGGGCGGTGGTGGGATAGTCGTAGGTGTACTGGCCCGACTCCGGCAGGCTAAAATCCCCTATAAATTGCGAAGCAAAGTAGATGAGGGCGCATATCACACACAGCGCAATGGCCCCCAGGATGACGAGCATCAGTAGCGAAGGTTTGCCGCCGCCGGGCATCCGCAGGCCAGAGAGCGACGGCGGCAGGGTAAATCCGCCGCCCCCACCAGGTCGCGGGACACTGCCGCTGCTGATGGGCCGCGGCGCACTGCTTACGCCGGATGGACGCGGAGCGCCTGTCCCCGCGGGCGTGGGAGCGCTGGGGGGCTTCTGGCGCTGCGGCGCTGCGGCGCGCTCGCGTTCCCCGGAATCCTCCGGGCCGGCGCGCCGTCGCCGTTGCGCGCGAATTGTTTCGTGCTCGTTATCGTTGGACATATCTTTACCTCACTTTTGGTTATACCGACTACTCTTCATTTTAATCGTAGCCTGGGGCCTTGCGCCCGTTGCTACTGAGACTACTGATCCACCAGCACAATCCATCCATTGTCCAGGCGCACCTTTCCTTGTCGGCGCAATCCTGAAAGCGCGCGGTTGATACTCTCGCGGCTGGTGCCGACGAGCGCCGCCAGTTCTTGCTGTGTCATGGGCAGCGCGATCCGCACCCCGTCGGCTACGGGTCGTCCTGACCACTCGGCCAGCCGTTGCAGCCGCAGGAAGAGCCGGTCGGCCACGGTCATCGAGGCCAGCCCCTCCGCTTCCTCCGTCATGTGCCGGAGCCGCGAACTTAATGCGCGCAGCAGGCTGCGGGCCAGGCTTGCCGACTGCGCCAGCCCGTGCAGCAGCACATCCTGGTGCAGTTCTAGCGTCCACGTTGGTTCAAGGGCTTCCACGCTCGCCGAGCGCGGCAGGTCCTCGAACAGCGCCATCTCGCCGACAATTTCGCCCGGTCCGAAGATGCTGACGGATAACTCACGCCCTTCCTCGCCGATGACGTACACGCGCACTTTGCCGCGGGTGATGATGTGACACGTCGTCCCCGGTTCGCCCTCGTGAAAGATGACTGCCCCGGCTTCGTACATCCGCCCTTTGGCTTCTGCGGCCAGGAAGCGCAATTCCTCGTTGTTAAGGCCCTCAAAGAGGGGAAGTGAACGGAGAAAGCTTACCCGTTCTGCGATTGGATCCGTCGTTGTCATCATAGGATTGGTTATCAATGGGTTGTGAGCACAATATGCTCTTGTGTTGGTTGGATTGCCATATCTCCATTGTAATCTGATCTCGTTCATCTGCAACCCCCTTCTTTATCCACCCAGGATGACAATCCGCAGGGCCAGCCCGACCCCGGCGGCCAGGAGCACGCTCAAAAGCGTCTCCGCCCAATGGCTGGTCAATTGCACCAGCACGCCCATTCCATTGCCTTGCATGTGAACGGATGTCAAGCGGCGGGGAAGCAGCACCAGCGGCGCGAGTGCGAACTGCCCGGCGAGGACGAAGCTGGCGATCAGGACACGCTCGATCATCGGCTCATACTTCTCGCCGACGCCCAGGTGCGGCGCGGCGTCTGGTCCCCACACCCCGCGCACGATGAAGCGTAGCGTCACCCAGGCCGGTTGGAGCAGCAGGAGATACCCAATGGTTAAAGCCGCGACTTTGGACAGCCCGGCGTGTCCGGCTGGCGGATTTGCTGGATGTAGCATGACGACGAATGTGATGATAGCGATGTGGGTGAGTTGGTCAATCAGGAAGTACACCAAATCCCAGGTGGGGTTCTTGGCGCGGATCAGGCGCGCTCTCACCACGTCAATGACCGTGTGCGTCAGCCCGATCAACAGCGCGTTGCGCCACCAGCCCGGATCAACCAGAATCGCGCACACCAGCGTCGTCAGAGTCACAATCCCGCCATGCGCCACGACGCCCCAGAGTGAACGCGCCTTCCACTTCGCCACAAAATCGAATTGCAAGAGATAGTCGCCGAGTAGATGCGCTAAAATCATGATCGTGAACATGTCACACCTCCTTTGCTTTTCTACCTCTAGCATATCCGACAAGCTGGCGCGCGACAATGACATCCGTCACACCAGCGCCAATGTCCATTTGCTCTAACCTGTGATTGTGTGTAGAATGGGGGTGACAAATTTGAAGGTTTTACGATTTATGAAAGGTGGGGGCTGATGAAGGAAACAGAACTGAAGATGCAACTGGCGTTCAGCCAGAAGGCTTTGGATATTGTTCTGGCGATTGATCGTATTCGGGATGCCGCGCCCGGCCCGACGGCGATATTTTCCGGCCTGGCGCACGTCATGTGCGATCAGTTCCAGGTGGATGTGTGCTTGCTGTACGTCATGGATCGTGAGACGCGCGAACTGGAGCTGAAGGTTGTGCAGGAGCACGACCGCGCCTGGCGCGAGGTCGCCGACGCGCTGTCTCAAGCGCGCGTCCACGAGGCGATGCATGACGGTGTGGTAACGGTATGGGAAGCCAGGGACATTTTACCCTCGTCGGTAACGTCGAGGCTGCCGGAGACGTTCCGCATGGCGGCGATTCCCGTCTTTATGGACGAGAAGCCGCTGGGCGCCGTTTTAATGGGGCGCAATGCTCCCGTGTTCAACGCTGGCGAGATCCAACTTATGCAAACTGCGGAAAGCCAGATGGACTCGGCCATTGTTCAGGCTTACACCTACCACGATCTCGCGCAGCGCAACAAAGAACTGGAGACAATTTATCACTTTGACCAGATTCGGGACCAATATCTGCCTTTCGACGAGATGTTGGACGTGGTTTTGCAGGACCTCTGCCGCGTCATTGAGGCTGAAATGGGCTTTGTGATGCTGTATGATCAAACCGGCAAACAGTTAGAAATGCGCGCCGTTACCCACGATGACCTGCTCCAAAAGGTGGTTTACTACGAGACGATGACGCGCGTGGCAAATGACGCTATCCGCCGCGCGCAGTTGCTCTGCCAGGAATGTGAAACGCCGCCCTGTGCGATTTTGGCGATCCCATTGATCCTGCGCAACGAGATCATCGGCGTATTTGGCGCGATCAACCGCGATCCGCAGCGCCGCTTTACCCGTGATCACCAGCGACTGCTGAAGGCCATCGTCAGCCAGATGGACACAGCGATTTTCGAAAGCCTGGAACAGCGGCGGCTGCGGCGCGTCCTGGGGCGCTCCGTGGATTCGCATGTTCTGGACCGGATGCTGGCGAATCCTAACGTGGACATCCTCAAGGGCGAGCGCGTGGTCCTCACGGTGCTGTACGGCGACCTGCGCGGCTCGACACACATGGCGTTACAGCTCAAACCGGAGACGCTGGTGGAATTTGTCAACGACTATCTGGGACGGATGACACAGGTCATCCATGCCTACCAGGGGACGCTGGATAAATACATCGGCGACGAAGTGATGGCGCTTTTTGGCGCGCCGCTGCCGCAGCCCGATCACGCGCTGCGGGCGGTGCGTGTGGGTTTGGAAATGCAGGTCGCTCATCAGCGTTTGATGGCGGATTGGGCGGCGCGTGGCATCGAAGCGGCGGCGCTGGGGATTGGCATGGCGACGGGCGAAGTCGTCGTCGGCGAATTCGGCTGTGAACTGCGCACCGATTACACCATCATCGGCCCGACGGCGAACCTGGGGGCGCGCATCTGCGCTGTGGCGAAGCCTGGCGAGGTCCTCATCAGCCCGGAAACTTACGAGCTGGTCAAGGATGCAGTCGAGGCGACGCCGATTCCAGGGATGCGCTTCAAGGGCATTGATGAGGATGTCACGGTCTACGCTGTAACCCGCGTCTTGGATTAGCCTTCTTCTTTCGACTGCAATTTCCAATAGACTTGGTGTCTTGGCGGTAGTCGCAGCTTTTTCATCCGTACCAGCAAGGAGTATAACCGAACCTGGGTACAGCCCCGATAATGAAAATTTTGCCGCAGAACACGCGGAGAGCGCAGAGTATTTTTTATCTTTCTCTGTGAATTCTGTGTTCTCTGTGGCTATTTACAGAGGAGGTTGGGATGGAGCCTATGAGGTGGCGCAGTCTGGCTCGCAGGTGGTCTGCGGCGTTGCTCGTTGCGCTTCTTTGCTGCGTGCAGCTCCCTGTCTATGCGCAGCGCCCGCCTACCGCGCTCTCTGTGTCGGTCGTTGCTACCGATGCGACAGTCTTCCCAGAAGTCACGCTGACCGTCGCCGTGCGGGACGCAAATGGTGCGCCGGTTCCCGATTTGAAAGCCACAGCGTTTGAGATCAACGAAGACCGCGCGCCCGTCGCCCGTCCGATCCTGGCGGTCGAGACGCTGACCAACACCGCTCTGGCCCTGTCGGTCGTGGTGGTGGTAGATGTGTCGGGATCGCTGAAGGGGCAGCCGCTTCGAGATGCCCAGGCCGCCGCGCGCGCGTTGATCGGGCAACTCGACGAGAAAGATACGGTCGCCTTGATCGCTTTCGCCGATGCCGTGAATCTTGACGCGCTGAATGAAGCGCGCGAACATCCCTTCACGACCGATCACGCGGCCGTCCTCGCTCTTATTGACAGCCTGGAGGCCAAAGGAAGCACCCCGCTCTACGATGCGCTCTACAAGGCTGTGCTCTGGGCGCAGGAAGCGTCGCCAGGCAATCGCGTGGTGTTGCTGCTCACCGACGGCATTGATGAAGGCCCCGGCAGCCTTGTTGCCAGCGCCGAGACGCCTATCCAGGAAGCGATGCGCGCCGGCGTCCCTATTTTCACCGTCGGATTGGGCGATGAGATTGATCGAGGCTATCTGGAACGGGTCGCGCGTGTCACCGGCGGCGCTTACCAGGAGACGCCCGCTTCGGCGCAGTTGACCGGGCGTTTTCTTACTGTACTCGATCAACTCAAGCAGCAGTATGTGCTGACCTACGTTTCTGGGCTGCCGGCCGATGGCGCTGAACATCGGGTGCAGGTCAACGTCGAACTTGAAGGTCGGCGGGCCAGCGCGGAAGCGACCTTCGGCCCGCTGCCGCAGCCGGAACCTACGGCGCTCTCCACGCCGCTCCCCACAGCGACGCCTGCCCCCACGCCGACCCCGGCGCCCACGCCTACACTCACGCCGGTCCCCTTTGGCATTGTCGTGGCGACTACGGCGAAATCCGTTTGGCAGGGATTGGGAGCGGCGCTGAAAGCGGCCTGGGCCTGGTTTGGGGGTGTGCTGTGGTGGGTTCTGGGCGCCATTGTGATCGTGCTTGCGCTGATCCTGATCGTATCGCTTGTCAGAACTGTCGCCCGCGCGCAGCGGGCGCGTCAGATGGCGGCGCAGGAATTTTGCGCGGGTTGTGGACGACCTCTAGCGCCGGATGAAATTTGTCTGGAGTGCGGCGCAAACGCTGGTCGCATCGGGCAGATGGACCTTGCTTACGAGGGATAAGGCGGAGCAGATGGCTGATTTTCGATCAGCGGCTATCCTCTATCCAACGCCGTTTGATAGCTCTTCCGCACATAAGCCATAATTCGCCCGATGGTTTGCGGGGCGACGACGGTTACTTTTGTCCAGCGTTCGATGACCCGCTCGCCAGCTTTGAACGGCTCGATCTGATTATCCTGCGCTAACGTCTGTATCTCTTTGCGCCGCAATTGCGTGATGACGACGCCATCTGTCACCAAAAAGGCGAAAAGTCGCCCATCGGCGACGTAAGCCGGACAGCCGAACATCCGCCGCAAGGTGACTTCGGGCCAGGTCAGCACTTCTTTCTCAAAAACCGCCCGCAATTCCCACGCTTCTTCCTCACTGTAATACTGCATTTTCACTCCCCGCAAACACCGAATCTCCAATCACCCCACTCATTCCTGGCAACCTACAATCCCTCTCCCCTTCACTGCACCTTCTCCAACAAGTAATTGACCTCGCCATTGTCATAGCGCACCAACGTGTGAGGCGCATCAACGTCGTACCAGGCCGTCAACGTGGTCTCTTCGCCGTCAATTTCGTAGGAGACGGCGACCTTCCAGGTGACGAAGTTACCCGCCGGCGTCCACGCCGGTTCGCCGCCTTCTACGATGACGAAGGCATCCACGATGCGGATGCGTCCCTCGTTGCTGACCAGCGCCAGCGGTTGCGTACTCCCATACGTGAGGGCGAAGGGTAACGCCGACAATCGCCAGGGCCACTCGCCGTCGAGCAGCGTCCCCGGTGGCAGCGCCGCCGTCTCGGTCGCGTTAGCGCATTCAACCCGCAGCACCTTATCTGCATCGCCAGCGATAAGCGTCAGCGCCGAATCCCCCGTCTCGCGCGTCCCGCTCAACGCGCGTAGCGCCAGATCCGCCTTCGCCCAGATCACGCGCTGGTTGCTCTCGAAAGCTTCACCGGCGAGTGATAAGCCTGGCAACGTCAGCGCGTCGAAGTCTGCTGGCAGGTTGAAGGGCAGATCGGCCTCGAAGGCGTCCTGCTGCACCTGGCACGCGAGTTCCACGCTGTCGGATTGCGGTGTGAGTTCGCAGGTCGCCGTCCCCACCGTTTGGTTGATCCCGCCGCGAATGACGTATTGCCACCGCGCGGGCATATCCCAGGCCGCCGGCGTCTCAAATGTCAGCGCGTCCACCGCCAGTTTTTCGGGAAAACGTCCCACCAGCACTTCCATGTAAGCCGCGTAGCTGTAGATGCCGAACATGACAATGAGGGGGGCTATCCATGCCCATGTCCGCCAGCCTGTTAGCCTGGGCTGCACAGCTCTGGCTGGCGGATGTGTAACTCGCCAGAATCCCCACAAGGCCACGAGCGCAACCGGCGACAGCAACATCCCCATACAGATCAGCGCCATCACCAGTCCGCCCACCACCGGCATCGGGAAAAAACTGCTGGCGATGATGACCGCCGTCGCAATGCTGTTGTACGCGGCGTGCAGCAGCATGCCGGGGAAGAGGCTGTTGCTGCGCCACGCGACAAATCCCAAAGCGAACGCGACCGGCATCAGCGCGAACGCGCCCTGGAAGCGCAAATGATACAATGCGAAGATGACGCCGCTGACCGCGATCCCGATCCAGGGGCGACGCCGCTCATACGCGCGTTGCACATATCCCCGGAACATGATCTCTTCACAGAGGGGAGCGACGACGACGGTGGAGAGGATCAGCAGGAACGCTTCTGGCGCGTTGCGCGGGAACATCGAGGGTGAGAGCGGCGTTGTGTAGCCGAAGACGGCCGTCGTCATCAAATTGAGCAGGATGCTGACCAGCCACAACCCGAAAACCACCCCGCCGCTGAGGACAAGCGACTGCCAACCGGGCCAACGCCAGCGCAGCGTCTCGCGGATGGAGAGCCGCTCAAAGCGCATAAAGAGCAGCGCCCCCAACGCCAGGCCACATTCGACAGCCATGCCCACCACGTAGCGCACGCCAGTTTCCGGCAGCGAACTGCCCCAAACGAGTACGAGCAATCCTACCAGCAAGTAGAGATTGACGCTGAGCAGCGCAGGCGTCTCGCGGTGTTGTGGCGCGTCATCCATAGTTACGTTCTTTCGACGTAGAAGACCGGCGGCAGCGCGCGTTTATGCGCCGATGCGGCGACCATCCGCTGCACGCGCGCCACGACGGCTTCTGGCGCGTCGGGCGCGCGATCTTCTGCCATCGCCGCCAGAATCGCATCCAACTCTGCGTAGGTGATGCCCAACTCGCCCTCGTCGGTTTGACCGGGCCACAGTCCCGCCGTGGGCGCGCGCACGATGACCGGCTCCGGCACGCCGAGGACGCGCGCGAGCGCTCGCACCTCGTGCTTGTATAGCTCGCCGAGCGGTTCGATGTCCACGCCGCCGTCGCCGTACTTGGTGAAATAGCCCACCATCATCTCCGGGCGATTGCCCGTCCCGGCGACCAGATAGTTGTTTGACTGGGCCAGGTAGTACCAGGCTGTCATCCGCAGGCGCGGTTTGACGTTGGCGCGCGCCAGATCCGTGCCCTCAGGGACAGCGGCCATAAAGGCATCGTAAGCAGCGCATAAATCAACCGTGATGAGGTCCAGGCCAAGCGCCTGCGCCGTCATCCGGGAATACGCCTCGTCCTCCGGCAGGCTGTGACATGGCAACCAGACAGCGAGAACGTGCTTGGTCCCGACCGCGCGCGTCGCCAATGCCGCCGTGACCGCCGAATCAACGCCACCGCTCAGCCCTACCACGAAGCCGTCTGCCCCAGCCCGCGCCGCATAATCCCGCATCCACGCGGCAATCGCATCTGCTAAAGCTGCATAATTCATATTCTCGTTCCTCCAAAACCAAACCGCGAATCTTGCTGATCCACACGCTGAATATAGCCTTAGCGAGCCGAAAAGTCAACCGGAGTTTGACAACTACCCCTCCCGTGCTATACTACGGCGCGCGTGGGTCGTTAGCTCAGTCCGGCAGAGCAGGGGCCTTTTAAGCCCAGGGCCACAGGTTCGAATCCTGTACGACCCATTGAAGAAGCGGCTTGGTTGGAAGAGACCAGGCCGCTTTTTGTGTTTTAGGTGGTTGGAGTATACTTGTCCTGAAGGTTGGCGACATAAAGGTGGCCTGTATCTAGACCTGATTAACTCTCTAGGAGAGTAGGAATGACTGAGTTAAGAACGATCGAGACGCTTTCGACAGAAGAGTTCGAGGATATTGTAGACCAGTTTATTGAGAGGGCATCTATATGGACTGATGAACTTCCTACGAAGGTGTTTTTTGCTTTCTGGACAGAGCTTGCTGAAGACATACCTCTCTATACGGCGTGTAACGTTCAAGATGTTGAGAAATCTGTGGCAGCAGAGATTCTTCGTTAGCGGGATAAGTAACTGAATCTCCAATGAACAAGATACAAAGCCTTCAAGCGATTCAAGTCTTGGTCAACCGATTTAATCAGAATCGGGATACGTACGTTCGTTCCGGCTCAGACTATAACGAAACTCAACTGCGCACTGATTTTCTCAATCCTTTTCTGGCTGCTTTGGGATGGGATGTTTTTAACGAAAAGCAAGCGCCGCAATATCTCCGTGAAGTTGTCCACGAAGACACCGTGGAAGTTACAGATGACGGGGAAGTTTTTGCCAAGAAGCCCGACTATGCGTTGCGCCTTGGCGCTATTCGTAAGTTCTTTGTGGAAGCCAAGCGCCCTTCTATGGCTATTGTGGCCAGTAGTGTAGCTGCTTTTCAGGTGCGGCGGTATGGTTGGAATGCTCACTTACCGATTTCGATCCTGACCAATTTTGACCAGCTTGCAATCTATGATTGTCGTGTGCGTCCTCAGGCTGCTGACGACGCTCATGTAGCACGGTTAAAGGTCTACGATTATACGGAGTATGTCACAAAGTTTGATGAAATTTACGCGCAACTCTCGCGTGAGGCGGTTTACACCGGTAGTTTCGATGCGCAGTTCAGCATTGAGCAAGAACGCTTTGGTACGGAATCCTTCGATGCCTATTTTCTGAATCAGATAGAGGCCTGGCGTTTGCAGTTGGCCCAAGACATCGTTCAACAGAACCTCACGTTGACTGAGGCTGAGGTAAACTTTCTCGTTCAACGTTTGCTCAACCGCATCATCTTTCTGCGGATTTGCGAAGACCGTGAGTTAGAGCGTTATCAAGCGCTTCAGTCTGTGCAGACTTATGATGACCTCAAAGCATTGTTTCATCAGGCCGACAGGCGTTACAACTCCGGTTTGTTCGATTTCATCGAAGACCAACTTTCTCTCAATATCATCGTCAGCAGCGGCGTCCTAATCGCTGTTTTCCGAGAACTCTATTATCCGGCCAGCCCCTATGCTTTCTCGGTAGTTGAAGCCGGGATCTTGGGTGAGATTTACGAACGTTTCCTGGGCAAGCACATCGCAGTGGTTGACCGTCAGGTTTCCATTGTGGACAAAGACGAGGTCGCGGCGTCGCAGGGTGTTGTACCGACGCCTCAATACATCGTGGATGCGATTGTCGAAAAGACGCTATCTCCTTTGTGCATTGGTAAATCCCCGACTGAACTAGCGCGCCTGTGTCTGGCCGATATTGCCTGTGGTTCGGGCGCGTTTCTGGTTGCTGCTTATCAATACTTGCTCAATGCTTATCTGGAAAGCTATTTACAAGAAAGGGTTGACCGCTATAGAGATAGGATTTATGAGGGAGCGCACCACACATGGCATCTCACCCTCGCGGAACGACAACGTATTCTCTGTATGCATATCTTCGGCGTGGATATTGACCCACAAGCGGTCGAAATTACACGCTTTAGTCTCTTGCTCAAAGTATTGGAAGATGTACCCGCCACCGCGATAACGGCGCATTGGCAGGCGCAGCACACTCGCGCGTTGCCTGACTTGCGAGCGAACATTCAATATGGCAATAGTTTGGTAGATAGCGCCTATTTTGACTATGACCAGGGCGCGCTGCGGGATACAGTGCATTATGCGCAGCTCAATCCACTGGATTGGGCAATTGCCTTTCCCCCAGTGTTTACTTCCGGTGGGTTCGACGCGCTTATCGGCAATCCCCCTTACATCCGTATTCAGAACATGGTGCGTTACTCGCCCCGTGAAGTGCAATACTATCAGAGTGACGTTTCCCCTTATACCTGTGCGCAAAGCGACAACTTCGATAAATATGCGCTTTTCATCGAACGTGGCCTGTCTTTGCTCAAACCAACCGGACGACTTGGTTATATCGTGCCGCATAAGTTCTTCAGTCTCAAATCGGGTCAGGCGCTCCGCAAGTTGTTATCTGAAGGACAACACGTCGCCGAAATCGTCCACTTTGGTGTGCAGCAAGTCTTCGGCCAGCGTCGCACAACGTACACATGTATTTTGACGTTGTCCGGGGCTGCCATGCCTCATTTTACGGTTGAACACGTCAGCGATTTATCGGCGTGGCAGCGTGGTGAGGCAGGTGAGATTGTCGAGTATCAGGCGGATTATCTGACAGAAGCGCCATGGGAATTTGTCTCTCCCGCCGCTCGTCAGGTGTTTGAACGTTTGCGTGCAGAGTATCCGACAACGCTTGAGCACGTCGCTGACATTTTTGTAGGTGTGCAGACCAGCGCCGATAAACTGTACATCGTTACGCCCGTTGCCGAGACTGCGACCGATGTTACTTTTGTTGATGTCGCAGGCACGACCTGGACTATCGAAAAGGCGATTGCGCGCCCATGCTTGAAAGATGTCGCGTTGCCCGCTTATAGCCGTCCACAGCCTAACACCTACATCATTTTCCCTTATACCATTGGCGAGGGTGGGGCGCGCCTCTACACCCTTAAGGAAATGCAAGAGCGCTTCCCTCAGTGTTGGGCCTATCTCAATACGCACCAGGATTCGTTGTCGCAACGTAGTGTTCAGGGCCGAACGCCGGAGACGTGGTATCGTTACGGGCGTTCGCAAAGTCTTACCAAATTCGGCGGAGCGCCCAAGCTTATCTGGCCGGTGCTTTCTGTTGAGTCGCGCTATGCTTACGACGATCAGGATATTGTTTTTACCGGCGGCGGCAATGGCCCGTATTATGGTTTGTGCCCTCGTCCAGATACCGAATTGTCCATTCACTACTTACAGGCGGTATTGTCGCATCCGGTTGTCGAAGCTATGGTGCGTGCAATTGGCAGTTCCTTCCGGGGTGGATACCGTTCTCACGGCAAACAGTTTGTCAAGGATTTGCCCATTCGCCAGATTGACTTTGCTAATATTGACGAAAGGGCGATTCATGATGGTATTGTAGATCTGGTGAAAGCATTGATTCAGGCTACTGAGCGTGCGGCGACTGCAACTATACCCACGCAACGACAGCAAGCCGAACAACAGGCGCATCGTTTGCGTCAGGCTGTGGAACGTAAAATTAGCGACCTTTACCATATTACCGCTATGGATTTGGCCGCTGTTGGCGCGATTTTGGAGGGGGAATGACGCAGCCCTCTTACCAAAAACTGCGCGGCGGCTACTACACCCCACAACCCATTGCCGACTTCCTGGCAAGCTGGGCTATTCGTACGTCAACGGACGAAGTCTTGGAGCCAAGTTGTGGCGACGGTAATATCCTGGTTTCAGCTGCTCAGCGTCTGTTGGGACAGGGCGCGTCTGCGGAAATTCTGAATCGCCAGCTTCATGGCGTCGAATTGGACCCGCGCGAGGCGGCCAAAGCAACTCGACGCTTGGCTGCACTCGGCGTGCCGTTGGCTTCCGACAACACAATCTACATTGGAGATTTCTTTACGCATTGTCAGCAGCATCTTTTTGGTGAAAGCGTTCTGACATTGGTGCTCAAGGAGCGTCAATATTTCGACGCGGTCATCGGCAATCCGCCGTTCGTGCGGTATCAGAATTTCCCGGAAGAACATCGCCAAATTGCTTTTAGCATGATGCAACAAGCCGGCCTGCATCCCAACCGCTTGACCAATGCCTGGTTGCCTTTCTTGGTCGTGGGCAGCCTGCTACTCAAGGAGGATGGTCGTCTGGGGATGGTTATTCCGGCGGAACTGTTTCAGGTCAACTATGCTGCCGAAGTGCGACAGTTTCTCAGCGACTACTTTAGCCGCGTCACACTGATCACATTCCGGCAACTGGTCTTTCAGGATATCCAGCAAGAAGTGGTTTTGCTTCTGGCCGAGCGTAACCACAATCCCAACAGCGGAATCCGCGTGGTTGAGCTAGATGGCATCGAGGACTTGGCGGTATTAACGCCTGCACAACTCGATGCAGCGGCGCTTAAGCCAATGGATCATTCAGCCGAGAAGTGGACACAATACTTCCTCGACCCTGAAGAGATCCATTTGTTACGGGAGATGCGCGCGCACCCCGGCGTCACGCTGGCCGGTCAGGTGTTCAACGTGGATGTGGGTATCGTCACCGGACGCAACGACTTTTTCGTTCTTTCACAAGACGAAGTCAGACGTCATGGTCTGGAGCCTTACCTGGAGCGCATGGTTAGCCGGTCGGCGCATCTCACCGGCGCCATTTTTAGCGCATCGGATTGGCAGGCCAACGTTGCAGCACAGCTTCCGGCGTTTCTGTTTACACCTGATGATGCGCCTATCGAAGAGCTTCCGGAGAATTTGCGGCGCTATATTGCTTTCGGTGAAGCAAAGGCCTATCACGAAGGCTTTAAGTGCCGGATTCGTCAACGGTGGTACGTTGTCCCCTCGGTATGGATCCCCGATGCCTTTATGCTCCGGCAGGTCCACGCCTACCCCAAGCTAACGCTCAACACCGCCCAGGCCGTCTGTACCGATACGATTCATCGGCTGCGTTTCCGAGCAGGCGTCAATAGCGAGGCTGTGGCCGCCGCCTACCTCAATTCCCTTACTTTTGCCTTTGCCGAAGTCACCGGACGCAGCTATGGCGGCGGCGTGTTGACTTTTGAACCAAGCGAGGCGGAGCGGTTGCTTTTGCCGCTGATTAACGCCGAGTGCCTGGATTTGGCGGATTTCGACCAACAGCTGCGAGCGAACGATATTGAGTCCGTGCTTGACGTGACCGATCGCGTGATGTTGCAAGATGGACTAGGGTTGAGTGTTGAGCAGACCCGAATGTTACGTGGAATTTGGGTCAAATTGAGAGATCGAAGGATTAACCGGAAGTAATGATCGTCAGAGTGTCAAAATGCCGTTTCGGCTTCAACCGGAACGGCATTTTGCTTACTTGTAGTTTCCTTTCCCCATGCTGAAAAGTTCCCCTTGACAAATCCTAATACTATGATATTCTAATACTAGGATACTGTAAACAAAGGATACTCACTATGACCACCCAAGCAGAACTATCACTCTTGACTCTGCTCGCCGAGCAGCCCTATCACGGCTACGAACTTGAACACGTGATTGAGGCGCGTGGTATGCGCGATTGGACGGAGATTGGGTTTTCGTCCATCTACTACCTGCTGAAGAAGTTGGAAGGCGATGGCTTAATCGAGGGCCGGTTGGAGGAGGGCGGGCGCGGGCCGGCGCGCAAGGTCTACGCGATCACGCCGGTCGGGCGGGCGCAGTTGCGGGCGGCGATTTTGGAGGCGCTGGCGACGCCGCGGCGCTGTTACACGCCGCTGCTGTTGGGGATTGCCAACTTGCCGGCGGTTTCGGCGGCGGAGGCGGCGACGGCGTTGCGGCAGTACGTGGCGACGTTGGGGGCGCAGTTGGCGTCCATGCGCGAGCGGTGGGAAGCGCAGAAGCCGTTGCCGTACTTTGTGGAGGCGATGTTCGCCTACAGCGATACGCTGATTCAGGCAGAACGTGACTGGATCGTACAATTCATCAAACAAGTGGAGGCGCAGAATGGACAAGGTTGATTTCAAAAAGACATTGCAGCATCTATACAACCCGTCGTCACGGGAATTTTCGGTGGTCGAGGTACCGGAGATGCAGTTCTTGATGGTGGACGGTCACGGCGATCCCAACACGGAACCGGCTTACCAGGAAGCCATGGAGGCGCTCTACGGGGTGGCCTACAAGCTCAAGTTCATGAGCAAGCAGCAACTGGAGAAGGATTATACCGTTCCGCCGTTGGAAGGGCTGTGGTGGGCCGCCGATATGGAGACATTCACGATCAAACGGGACAAAAGTACGTGGGATTGGACGATGATGATCATGCAGCCGGAGTGGATCACGCCGGAGATGTTCGCGCAGGCCGTCGCCGAGGTGCAGAAGAGCAAGGCGCTGCCCGCATTGTCCAAAATGCGGCTGGAACGGTACGCGGAGGGATTGTCCCTACAAATTATGCACATCGGTTCGTATGATGACGAAGCGCCGACGCTGGAACGGCTGCACCGCGAGTTCATCCCGCAAAACGGCTACGTCGAGGCCGGAAAGCATCACGAAATCTACCTGGGTGATCCGCGCAAGACTGCGCCGGAGAAGCTCAAGACGGTGCTGCGACAGCCGGTGGCGCGGCGATGAGCGCGAACTGATGTCCTTACCGATAACCAGACGCAAGAGGGCTGTTGCCTGCCGACGGCCCTCTTTTCTGTCCTGAAGTTCCTGTCGAAAAACTTCTCTGACTTGCCCGCATCGTCAATTGCCGTATACTGCCAGCCAGCACGGCGATGTGCCTAAGGGATGTACTCGCCTGATACCAACAGAGGTGACTATGAGAAAAAACTTGCCGCTTATTCTCTCCCGCCGCACATTCTTGAAGGGGTCTCTGACTGCTGCCAGTTTGATGATCGTGGGCTGTAACCGCGATCAACCTCCCGTGCCGACCGCAACGGCCACATCGCCGCCGCCATCCAGCGCAACCTCTACACAACCTGCCGCATCTGGCGCGACCTCTACAAAACCTGCCGCGTCCGCTGCCACCGCCACAGCAACAACCGCGCCCGCTGCAACTCCAGCGCAACCGGCGACCTACGCCAATCCTGCTTTGTCCTTCGCAGAACGGGTGCGCGACCTGGTCAGCCAGATGACGCTCGAAGAGAAGGTTTCACAGATGGGAAGTGAGTCGCCCGCGATCGAACGATTGGGCATTCCCGCGTACAACTGGTGGAACGAGGCGCTGCACGGTGTGGCCCGCGCCGGCATCGCCACCGTTTTCCCGCAGGCGATTGGCCTGGCCAGCACCTGGAACGCCGATCTGATCTATCGCATGGCCGAAGCGATCTCCGACGAAGGGCGCGCCAAACATCACGATGCCGCCCGCAAGGGCTGGAAAGGCGTGTACACCGGCCTGACCTTCTGGAGCCCCAACATCAACATTTTCCGCGATCCGCGTTGGGGGCGGGGCCAGGAGACGTATGGCGAAGACCCTTACCTTACCTCTCGATTGGGGGTCAACTTTGTCCGGGGAATCCAGGGCACGGATCCGCGCTATCTGAAAGCCGTCGCCACCCCCAAACATTACGCCGTCCACAGCGGCCCCGAAAAGGACCGCCACCACTTCGATGCACGCGTCTCCGAGCGCGATCTGCGGATGACCTATCTGCCCGCCTTCGAAGCCTGTATCGTCGAGGGGCAAGCCGCTTCGATTATGGGCGCCTACAACCGGGTGAACGGCGAAGCCAGTTGCGCCAGTCCCACGCTGCTCCAGGAGATTTTGCGCGACGAATGGGGATTCGAGGGCTACGTCGTCTCTGATTGTGGGGCGATCGACGACATCTACACCCGTCACCGCCTGGTCAATACCCCGGCTGAGGCGGCGGCGCTGGCTGTGAAGAACGGCTGTGACCTGGAGTGTGGCTGCACCTACAACATTGCCTGTCATTATCAGCGCAGGCTCGTTGAGGCTGTTAAGAAGGGGCTGTTGACGGAAGACGACCTGAACCGGTCGCTTGAGCGGTTGTTGATGGCCCGTTTCCGCCTGGGGATGTTCGATCCTGACGATCAGGTGCCTTATGCGCAAATCCCCTACAGCGTGGTCGATTCGCCTGAACATCGTGAGCTGGCGTTGGAAGTCGCGCGCCAATCACTCGTTCTGCTGAAGAATGAGGACAGCCTGCTGCCGCTGGACAGGGACAATCTCAAATCCATTGCCGTCATCGGCCCAAATGCTGACGAAACGTTAGTCCTCGCAGGCAACTACTCGGGCACGCCGGCCGAGCCGGTGTCTGTGCTGGCGGGCATCCAGGCTCTGGTCTCCCCTGAAACTGAAGTCACCTATGCCCGCGGCTGTGAAATTGTTGATGCTTCGCAAAGCGGGTTTGCAGAAGCCGTCGAGGCGGCGAAAAAATCCCAGGTGGCGGTGATGGTGATGGGCCTTTCGCAGCAACTCGAGGGCGAAGAAGGCCAGACTGAAGGCAATCCGCGCGGGGTGCGCAGCCGCGGCGACCGCGAGACGCTTGATTTGCCGCCCGTCCAGGAACAGCTCTTGCAGGCCGTCTACGAAACCGGAACGCCGATCATCCTGGTGCTGATCAATGGCAGCGCCGTTTCGATCAACTGGGCCGCCGGGCACGTTCCCGCTATCCTGGAAGCCTGGTACCCCGGCCAGGCGGGCGGAACCGCCGTGGCCGAGGCGCTTTTCGGGCTGACCAATCCGGGCGGCAGACTGCCGGTCACGTTTTACCGCGCCGTCTCGGACCTGCCGGCCTTCGACGATTACAGTATGGAAAATCGCACCTATCGCTACTTCACCGGTCAGCCGCTTTACGCATTTGGTTATGGCTTGAGCTACACGACTTTTACATACCGCAATCTGGAAATTACCCCGGAGCAAATCAAGGCCGGCGATCCCGTTTCTATCAAGGTGGAGGTGGAAAACACCGGCCAACGTCCCGGCGACGAGGTGGTACAGCTCTACCTGAAGGACGTCGAAGCCTCCCTGCCTGTCCCCTTGCTCCAGTTGCAGGGCTTCACCCGCATTCGCCTGTCGCCTGGGGAAAAGCAGACCGTCGAGTTCACCGTCACAGCCGCGCAAATGTCCTTTGCCGATGAGGACGGGAAGTGGGTGCTGGAACCGGGCGAGTTCCAGGTGTGGGTGGGCGGTCAACAGCCCAACCCGGTGGCCAGCGCGCAGCCGGCCAATGTCCTGGTGGGACAGTTTGTGGTCCAGGATTAGCTGTGTAGCGCGTTAGCCAGGACATAGCGAACGCCAGAGGGCCGTCGCAGATACAACGGCCCTCTTCCTAATCCCGAAAATCCTGTTAATCCTGTCAAACTTCTCTCTATACCGGCGCCAGCGTCCCGGCGAAGATCTGCCAGGCCAGCAGCGTCTTGGCGACGAGACTAAGGGTCCGTAAAAGAATAACTTTCCGAAGACAGGTATAATGCACCCCAAAACGCGCGAGGTTGCCAAGATATGACCAAAGAACTCCATAAGTGTGAATGTGAAATCTGCCGCACTCAGAGTGATCCTGACGTGCTGCAGCAACACCAACAGCTGAACCTGTTACTCAGTCGCTGAATGAACCGCAACGGCGTTGGTATGTGGCAGCCTTTCGCAACAACCGGGGCAGCCCGCGGATGGCGAACTCAGCCAGATTACGGGGCTGGACGAGAAAACGATTCGGCGTGGGCGGCGCGAACTCGGCACGGAACTAGCAGGGCTGGACGTCGAGCGTCAACGTCAAGCAGGTGGCGGGCGGCCTCGCGCTGAAAAAAAGACCCGGAACTCGAAATGACCCTGCTTGAGGTGGTCGAACCGCACACGGCCGGGGATCCCAGGACTCCACGGAAGTGGCTCAACTGTCGCCTGCGTGATATCCAAGCGCGTTTACAAGAGCATGAAGTCAGTTTGCCGGTCATCAGCCGCTTGTTGCGAGCTCATAATTATCACTTACGCAGCAATCGGAAGGAAGTAGAGGGGGAACAGAAAGCTGAACGGGATCAACAATTTGCACCTATCTAGGCGGAACGGGCTGCTCATGCCGCGCGGGGTCAGCCGCGCCTGAGCGTAGACACCAGGAAAAAGGAACTCATTGGTGATTTCAAGAATGCCGGGCAGATTTGGTGTCAGGAGGCCGAGGCCGTGAATGTTATGGAATCCGATCGAACATCGGGTGTTCAGCGAGATGAGCAAGACGTGGGCGGGGTGTCCCTTGCGTACCTTTGATGTCATGCTGACGTATCTCAATGACACCAAAACGCAGACTGGCTTAAGGGTACAGGCCCACTTGGTCACTCAGACTTATGAAACAGGTGTTAAAGTGCCTGATGCGGAGAGATGGAAGGGTTGGCTATCAACTATCACGCGGTGCGTCCGCAATGGAACTACACCATTTCTCCGCGTCTGCTCGCTCAAGCTGCCCAGATTGAACGGGAAGTTATATTTTTACAGACCCCAAACAAGGGCGCATTGGCTCACCTACGACGCTGAAAACCACCTGATGACCGTGAGCGGCGTGACCAACGCCAGCTTCACCCACGACGGTAGCCTGTCCTGAGTGTAACGAAGGAACGGCAACCGCATCAAATCCGTGCTGAACGGCGTGACCGCCTACGACGTCGGTGATCACTTTGCGGGACAACGTTTCGCGCAGTTTGCCAAACGTCAGCATAGAAGCGATGCGCCAGGGCTGTCCGAGGACGACGTTCTTCCCTTTATGGAGCATCGCATTTGACAATCCACCTCCAGCCGCTATAATGAAGCGGTAGCAAAAAATCCTAGCCGGCAGCGCCGGGAGCACGAAGGGAGTGAGAAGAGTGACGTTTGTTTACGCGGATGACAATGAATCCTTTGATTCGTTGTTGCGTCGTTTCAAGAAAAAGGTGCAGGGGGATCGCATCCTCTCCGAGATTCGCAAGCGGCGGTATTTCGAGCAGCCAAGCATCGTGCGGAAACGCAAGCGGGCCGCTAAATTACGCAAGAGCCGCCGGACTTCGCTCAAAGACAGTCGCAAGCAGTATTAGACCGGTTGTGGTGTTGGGATGAGCCTCAAAGATCAACTTCAGCATGATTTGCAAGCAGCGATGCGCGCGCGCGATGAACGCCGCAAATCTGTGCTGCGCATGGCGCTGACCGCCGTGCAGTTGGCGGAAGTTGAAGCAAAGGGCGAGCTGAACGACGATGGCGTCGCCAGCGCGATTCGCAAAGAGGTTCGCCGTCGAGAAGATGCCCTGGAGATGATCCGGCAGTCCGGACGCGCTGATGTCATCGCCGAGGATGAAGCGCAGTTGGAGATTCTCCGCTCTTATCTGCCGCAACTTTTGACGGCGGAAGAGGTCACAGCCATCGCGCGCGAAATCATCACCGAGACAGCGGCTGCCTCCCCTGCCGACGTGGGGAAAGTTATGAAGTTACTTATGCCCCGGGTTCAGGGCAAGGCCGATGGACGTATGGTCAGTCAAGTTGTCCGTGATCTGCTCTCCGCCTGACCCCTGGTCGGCAAGGCTGTGTTTATGAACGTTAAATCAAGAGGGGCCCCGGCGTGGGGCTCCTCTTGTGCTATATAACGATGAGCGTAACATATTCTCGCAAACTGTCGCGTCGAAGCACGTTGCGTGCTTCGTGGGGGTTTCGCCAAAGCCTCTTCTGGCTTTGGCTGACGCTGTTGACCGCTTTTGTCCTCGTTTTTTCCTTTCCCAACGAGTTTAACCTCGCTCTCGGCGCTGTCGCGCCCCGCGACATCCGAGCGCCGATGGACTTCACTTACGACAGCAACATCCGCACCCAGCAGGCGCGCAAAGAAGCCGTTCGCCAGGTTGCGCCAGTTTACACAGCGCCGGATTTCAATCTCGCGCGGCAACAATACGACCGGGCGCGGCAAGTCCTGACGTACCTGCGCGAACTCCGCGCGGACATCTACGCCTCCGAAGCGCAGGGATACGCCTGGGTCCTGGCCGTGCCGGAACTGTCGGATCTGTCGTTGAGCACGGTGAACCTCCTCCTCGATATGTCTGACGTGAGCTGGAACCGCGTGCAGATCGAATTTCTGGCGTTGTTGGATCAGATCATGCGGCAGCAGCAAATCCGAGAGGGCGACCTCGCCAACGTGCGCGCGAATGTGCCGAACCTGGTCGCACTGGAACTGGCGCAGGAAGAAGCCCTCGTCGTAGGGGATCTGGTCCAGCGTTTTCTGAAACCGAACGTCTTTTACGATGCGGCGGCGACGGAAGCGGCGCGCCAGGCTGCCAGCGACGCCGTCGGCCCTACCTTTCGCACGTTCCGCAGCGGTGAAGTCATCGTGCGTGAAGGCGATGTCGTCTCCAACGAAGACGTGGAGGCGCTGCAAGAATTGGGGTTGCTCACCCAGACGTGGGATTGGGTGGACTTCGGCTGGATGCTCTTGCTGGCGGGCATCGTTGTGTTTGCCTTGGGATTCTACCTGTGGCGATTTCAGCCTGGCGTTTTACAGACTTTGTCGTCCGAGGTATTGTTTACGTTGCTGATGACGCTCTTTCTGCTCCTCGCGCGCGCGTTGATCGTATCGGGGGCTGTCCTGCCGTATCTCTTCCCGGCGGCGGCGCTGGCGATGCTCTTGACCACCACCGTCGGGCTGCCGGCGGCGGTCGGCGCGATGATTTTTGTGGGCGGCGTCAGCGGGTGGATTGCCGGGCGTTCGCTGGGCTTCGCGGTGTTCGTGACGATGAGCGGCGTTGCCGGCGCGTTGACCCTGCCGCGTTACGAGCAAACCGGCACGATTTTTCGTTCGGGCCTGTTGAGCGGCCTGCTGGGCGCAGCGACGTTGTTTGCCTTCAACGCGAGCGACTTCAGGACCGAGCCATTGCCGTTGTGGTACAAAGTGGGCGTCTCCGTCGCGGGCGGGATCGTGTCCGGCGGGTTGACGGTCGGGGGGTTGTTTCTGCTCGCGCCGCTGTTTGATTTGACGACGACATTCCGCTTGACGGAGTTGAGCCGTCCCAACCATCCCCTGCTGCAACAACTGCTGCGCGAAGCGCCCGCCACCTTTAACCACGTGATGATGGTGGCGAGTCTGGCGGAACAGGCCGCCGAGCGCATCGGCGCCAACGCGCTGCTCACGCGCGTGGGGGCGTACTACCACGATGTTGGCAAGCTGGCGCGCCCGTATTTCTTTGTGGAGAATCAACAGGGATTGAGCAATCCGCACGACCGGCTTGATCCCTACACGAGCGTTGACGTGCTCAGAGGCCACATCCGCGATGGCATCAAACTGGCGCGCCAGTATCACCTGCCGGGGCGCGTGCGCGCCTTTATCCCCGAACATCACGGCACAACGCGCGCCAGCTTCTTCTACCGCAAAGCCATTGAAGCGGCTGGCGGCGAGGCAGACCTGATTGACGAATCGCAATTCCGCTATCCTGGCCCCACGCCCCAGAGCCGCGAGACGCTGCTGGTGATGTTGGCCGACGGCTCGGAGGCCGCCACGCGCGCCCGCCGGCCTTCCACGCCGGAGGAATTGGCGAGCATCGTCAGCGCGATCTTTGAGCAGCGGATTTCGGACGGACAGTTGGACGAATGTCCAATCACGATGCAAGAATTGCACAAGGTGAAAGCGACCTATATTGAGCTTTTGCGCGGAGCTTTCCATCCCCGCATCCAGTATCCCGAACCTAAGGAGAGCAAGGATCACGATTATGTGCGCTAAACGACATACGATTGACATTCAAGTTGAAGAACAGGTTGGGCCGGTTGACGTGAAACCGCTACACAAGGCGGTCAGTACGACGTTGGCCCGCCAAGGCGTGACCGAACCGTGCGAGGTGGTGGTCGTCATCACCGACGATGCGGTTTTACGCGATTTGAACACCCGTTTCCGGGGCATCACCGAGCCTACGGACGTGCTGTCCTTCGCTGACGATACGCGCGGTCCTTTGGTGGGCGGCGGCGGGCAATTCCCCCGTTACCTGGGCGACGTCGTCATCTCGATTGACCGCGCGCGCGCCCAGGCTGAGACTGCCGGCGGGACGCTGACGCAGGAATTGCAGTTGCTCACGGTTCACGGCGTTTTGCATCTGCTCGGTCACGATCACGCCGAACCAGCGGAAAAGGCGAAGATGTGGACGGCGCAGGCCGCCATCCTCGCCGAACTTGGCGCAGACATCCTGTTACCAGAATGACCTCCCAACGCAACGGCAACTTCTGGATCAGCCTCAAGCACGCGGCTGAGGGGCTGTGGCACGCGATGTACACGCAGCGCAATTTTCGCATCCACCTGGTTGCGACGATTTTGGTCATCATGGTTGGCCTGTGGCTACGTCTGCCGCTGGTCTCGTGGGCTATTTTGACGTTAACCATCGGGATCGTTCTGGTCACAGAGATGATGAACACCGCCGCTGAGGCCCTGGTGGACTTAGCCAGTCCCGCCTACCATCCCCTCGCCAAACTGGTCAAAGACGTGGCCGCAGGCGCGGTGCTGGTAACGGCGCTCACGGCGATTGTCGTCGGCCTCATCGTCCTCGGTCCGCCCCTGCTTGCGCGCTTAGGTCTCGTCGGATAGAATAACGTTCAAACGTTTCACCGTTCCAACGTTTCAAGGAGGTAGACATGACACCATTCAACGGTTTGGGTTTACACATCGGCAATCTGGCACGCCTCTCGCACGCCCAGACGCGCTCCATCAGCCCGGAGAACTTCACCGGCGAAAAGGGCAAAGCCGGTATGGCGATTGAAGGAACCGGCGCCGGCTGTGCCCGCGAGTTGGGGCAAGGCTGGAAGATTTCACCCTCGGTGGGCATTGATCCTGGCCAGACATTCACCCTCGCCGACATCGCCGGGCCTGGCGCGATCCAGCAAATTTGGATGACGCCGACCGGCCATTGGCGCTACAGCATCCTGCGCATCTACTGGGATGACCAGGAGCAGCCGTCGGTGGAGTGCCCGGTGGGCGATTTCTTTGCGATGGGGTGGGGGCACTACGCGCAGTTGTCATCGCTGGCGGTGTGCGTCAATCCGGGCAGCGCCTTCAACTGCTATTGGGAGATGCCCTTCCGCCAGCACTGTCGCATCACAATGGAAAACATCGGCGAAGATCGGATGATGCTTTACTACCAGATCAACTACACGCTCACCGATGTGCCGGAGGACACGGGCTACTTCCACGCGCAATTCCGCCGCGTCAATCCGCTGCCATACAAGGACGTGTACACGATCCTCGATGGCGTGCGCGGACAGGGGCACTACGTCGGGACGTACATGGCGTGGGGCGTCAACAACACCGGCTGGTGGGGTGAGGGCGAGATCAAGTTCTATCTGGATGGCGACGCCGGTTTTCCCACCGTCTGTGGCACGGGAACCGAGGATTACTTCTGCGGCTCGTACAACTTCGAGAACCCGGTGACGCGCGAGTACCAACCCTTCACCACGCCTTACAGCGGGTTGCACCAGGTCATCAAACCCGATGGCGTCTACCGTTCCCAACAGCGTTTCGGCCTATACCGCTGGCACATCGTTGATCCAGTGCGCTTCCAACAGGATGTGCGCGTGACGATCCAGGCGCTCGGCTGGCGCAGCTACAAGCGCTATCTCCCGTTGCAGGATGACATTGCCTCCGTCGCCTACTGGTACCAGACTTTACCCACCGCGCCCTTCCCGGCGTTGCCAGACCGCGATTCCCTGGAAGTGATTTGAGTCAACAGTAGGCGGTAGACCGTAGACAGGGGAGGCCAACCCGTCTACCGTCTTCTGGCTACCGTCTACCTCATGGAGATGCTATGATTCGGATTCTGTACTTCTCCAGCGCCGGTGAGATCCGCGCTGATGTTACACCTGAGATGCTGCCAGACCTGTTGCGGGATGTCGAAGGTATGTTGTGGCTGGACCTGCGGGAAGAATCACCCGCAGTCTGTGCGCCCATCTTGCGTGACATTTTCGACTTTCATCCCCTGGCGATTGATGACGCCCTGGAAGAATCCCACGTACCGAAGATTGACGATTGGGGCAAATATCTCTACCTGGTCTTGCACGCTGTCAGCTATAATCCCCAAGATAATGACTTCAATACCCTGGAGCTGGATATCTTTGTCGGGTCACACTATCTTGTCACCCATCAGACAACGCCGTTGAAGGCCGTGGATCGCGTGTGGGCTTTGTGTCAGCGCGACGAGCGCCATCTGCGCAAGGGCGCGGCGCACCTGTTGTACAAGCTGGCGGACGAGCTGGCAGCGGACTATATGCCGGTGGTCGAAGACATTGATGTGACGATTGATGACATTGAAGATCAGGTTTTCGACAACCCCGCGCCGAGCCTTCTGGAGCAGATTTTCGGCCTCAAGCGCGCGCTGTTGACGCTGCGCCGCATCATCGGCCCGCAGCGCGAGGTGCTCAACAAGCTCGGGCGCGGCGATTATGCCGTCATCCCTGCTGGTTACGGCGTCTTTTTCCGCGACGTGTACGACCATCTCGTGCGGCTGTACGACATCTCGGAGAGCTTGCGCGATCTGGTCGGCGGCGCACTGGATACCTACCTTTCGGTCGTCAGCAATCGGATGAACGAGGTGATGAAGACGTTGACCGTCATCACCACGATGTTTATGCCGATCTCCTTTCTCGCCGGATTCTTCGGGATGAACTTCTTCCAGCCTGTTTTTGCGCTCAATGCCTGGACAGGGCGCGCGGCGTTCGTGGCGCTGCTTCTGGTGATGGCGCTGCTCCCCATGAGTATGTATTGGTGGATGCGCAGGCGTTCGTGGATGTGAGCGGATATGGCTGACAGTGACCTGAAACGAATTTTGATCCTCACGGCGGATGCCGGATTTGGACATCGCAGCGCCGCCGATGCGATTGCCGCTGCGCTGCGCGAAGTCTACGCGGATGGGTGTGCCGTTGATATCGTCAACCCATTGGATGATCGCCGCGTGCCCATTTTCTTGCGCGAATCGCAGACCGATTATGACAAATTGGTGCGCAAGATGCCCGAACTGTACCGCTTTGGCTACGAAACCAGCGATACCACTGCTATCAGCAAAGTGATTGATGGGGCGTTGGTGGTGATGTTGTTTGAGGTGCTGGCCGATCTGGTGCGCAAACATCGCCCGGACGTGATTGTGACGACGTATCCTTTGTACCAGTCGCCGCTCTCGACCTATTACGGCGTCTTCGGCAAGCGCATCCCTATCATCACCGTCGTCACGGACCTGGCGACGGTTCACCGGGTCTGGTTCCATCGTGGATGTGACCTGTGTATCGTCCCTACCGAAGCGGTGCGCGCTCTGGCGCTCGAATACCATCTTCCGCCCCGTAAAGTGAAGGTTGTGGGCATTCCGGTCAACCCCAATTTTGCGCGGCGGGATCAGGACAAAGCCGCGCTGCGGGCAGAATTGGGATGGCGCGCCGATCTTACCACGGCGTTGGTGGTGGGCAGCAAGCGCGTCCGCAACCTGCGCGACGTGCTGCGTGCGCTCAACCACGCACGGCTGCCCCTGCAACTGGCGATCGTGGCTGGCGGCGATGAGGCGCTGTACAACGATCTTGCCGGTATGGAATGGCACACTGAAGCCCATCTCTATCGTCTCGTCAAGAACATGCCCACGCTGATGCACGCGGCGGATTGCGTTGTGAGCAAAGCCGGGGGTTTGATCGTCTCCGAAACCCTGGCGACGGGGTTGCCGATGGTGTTGGTGGATGTGCTCCCTGGTCAAGAAACTGGCAACGCCGAATACGTTGTTGATAACGACGCCGGCGAGTGGGTGCAAGACCCGCTCGGCGTTTTGGAGACGCTCTACCATTGGCTTGACCAGGATGGGCGTTTGCTCGCCGAAAAGGCGCGCAATGCCCAACATCTTGGACGTCCCCAGGCCGCCTACGACATCGCCGACCTCGTTTGGGAAGCCGCCGCCCGCACCAAACCCGCCGCCCAATAACCCACAACCCACAACCCATAACTCTTAACTCGCACCCGGAGGTCCCAATGGGAATTTTCGACCTTTTTCGTATGGATAATCGCGTCGTTCTCATCACCGGCGGAAACCGGGGATTGGGGAAAGCCATGGCTGAAGCCCTGGCGGAAGCCGGTGCGCACGTCGTCGTGACCAGCCGCAGTGCGGACGATGCCGCCGCCGTTGCCGCGCAGCTTCAGGCGGCGTATGGGCCGGTATGCCGCGGCCATCGCTGTGACGTGACCAACCCGGCTGACATTCACACCCTGGTCGCCGATGTCATCGCCGAGTTCGGCAAGCTTGACGTGTTGATCAATAACGCCGGCATCAACATCCGCGGGCCGATTGATACGCTGACGTTGGAGGAATTCCGCGCTGTGCAAGACACCAATGTCACCGGCGCATGGCTGCTCTGCCGGGAAGTCGCGCCGCACATGAAGGCCCGCCGCTATGGCCGTGTCATCAACGTAGGCTCCACCCTCTCCACCGTCTCCATGCCCGACCGCACCCCTTACGCCACGAGCAAGGGCGCGATCCTGCAACTGACGCGCACCCTGGCCCTGGAATGGGCGCCGTGGGGGATCACCGTCAACGCCATTTTGCCGGGGCCTTTTGGCACGGAGATGAACCGCCCGCTGCTGGACGATCCCGTCAAGTACCAGGCGTTTGTGGCACAGATCCCCCTGGGCCGCTGGGGCGAACTTTGGGAGATTGGCGGATTGGCGCTCTTCCTGGCGAGCGATGCGTCGAGCTTTGTGACCGGCGCAGGCGTCGCCATTGATGGAGGCTGGACGGCGCGTTAGGAGGACGGATGGCGGGTGAACGTATTTTGATCATTGATGACAGCGAGCAAATCATCAGTTTCCTTGTCGCTGTGTTGCAACCACTCGGCTACATGGTGTCGTATACCGGGGACGGGAAAGACGGGCTTGCCAGAGCTGTCTACGAGAAGCCCGACCTGGTGCTGCTGGATCTGAATCTGCCCGGCATGTCGGGTATCGCCGTGTTGGAGGCGCTGCACCAGCGCGCCGCCGAGGTTCCGGTCATCATGATGACGTTTCACGGTTCCGAGAGCGTCGTCAGCCGCGCCATGCGCTTGGGCGTGCGCGACTACCTGACGAAGCCTTTTCAGGTCGAGGACATTTTGTCTTCCATCGAACGGGTCCTGCGCGAAGAGCGCGAGAAGCGGGCACAGGATATTTTCACCATAGACCCCACCTTGCTGGAGTTGCAGGTACAGCCGGCGATAGATGGCGCTGCTTTTCACGCTCTTGTGGGAACGGCGCTGGTGGCTGTCACGTCGCGGCACGCCTTCCTGACGCAGACCACAGAAGCCGCGCTCCGGCTGTCGGGCGCCGACGTCAGCGCCGTTTTCCTCATCGAGGGCGGAGCGCCGTTGGCAATGGCGGCGCTGCGTCAGGGTGAAGTGTGCCGGGTGGATGTGTCTATCAGTGACCATCAGGCCGAGGTCGTTCTGCGGTCGGGCAAGCCGCTGCAGGTTTCCGCTTCGGCGGACCCTTCTGCTTTTACGGCGCAACTTGGCATCCCGGCGCGGACTTTGGTGTATGTCCCGGTGCGGTTGCGTGAACGGGGGATTGGCGTGATCGCCGTCGCTTTCCGGCAGCCAGGGCAAGAGCCGTCGGTTGAAGTCGTGGACTGGCTGCTGTTGTTGAGCGACTATGTGGCTTTGCTGTGGGAAAATGTGCGGTTTCGTGACATCTTGCAGCGTTCCCTTCCATTGCAGAAGGTGGGCGAGGTGTTGGGAGTTTTCAGTCGTCACATTCTCGCTTTGGTGCAGACACTTTCACAGCGCGCAGGGGGCGGTGAACCCACTTATGAGGCGAAGGCCCTGGCGGCGTTCCTCGCGGTGCTGAAGGACGTGGCTTCGCCGAAAAGCGCGCTGTACATCAGTAAAGCGCAAGCTGCTGATATTGAAAAAGAGCTGGACAGCAAGCTGAAGCGCCTATGATTTCTCGATAAGACCCTCGCGCCAGGCGTAAACGGCGGCCTGCGTGCGGTCGGAGAGATGCAGCTTGCTGAGCAGATTGCTCACGTGCGCCTTGACGGTGCGCTCGGTGACGACGAGTTCGGCGGCGATTTCAGCGTTGGACTGTCCCTGCGCGATCAGCTGTAGCACCTCCATCTCCCGCGCGGTCAGCTCGGCGGCGGGGTCCTGGATGGGGCCGGGCGTGCTGACTTCGGCCATCAGCCGCCGGGCGATGCGCGGATGGAGGATGGCTTCACCTCGGCTGGCGGCGTGGATCGCGTGGAGTACGGTCTGCGCGTCGGCATCCTTGAGCAAGTACGAGAGCGCGCCGGCCTTGATGGCGGAGAAAATCAACTCATCCTGCGCATAACTCGTCAACACGACGACTTGCGTGCGCGGGCTGCTCTGGCGGATCTGCCGCGTGGCCTGCACCCCCCCCTGATCCGAAGGCTGCCCCCCCCGGCTTGAGTGGCAAGACCAGGTCCATCAGGACGACGTCGGGCACCAGCTCAGTCACAGCCTCGATGGCGGTCTGCGTGTCGCCCGCCTCGCCCACGATGGCGATGTCGGGATGCGCGCTCAGATAAAAGCGCAACCCTTTGCGCACGACGTCGTGATCGTCAACGATGAAAACGGTGGTGCGTTCGGCGCCGGGGATGGCCGGGGTTGTCATCGCGTTGTCTCCTGCTTAGCGACCCATAAAGAAAAACATGCCAAACACCAGCGCAATGACGACCGCCAGTATGAGCAAGCTCATCCGCGCCCGCACTGCCTGCGCGTCCTCGCCATTGGCGGTCTGACGTGTGCGCCGCTTGAGCGCCGCGACGATCGCCGCAACGATGACGACAACCAGGGCCGGCATATTCTCACTGGCGAAGGGGATGCGCAGGGATTCCCCCCATCGCCCACCGTCGTTCATCGCGCGGCCCAGGTAAAACCCGATGCCGCCGCCCAGGAGCAGGCCGATGATCAGCCCGCCAAACCAGCGGCTTCTGGGGCGTGGCGAGGGTTCCTCTTCCTCGTAATAGCTTCGATAATCGTCCATTTTCAGCTCCTTATTGGCCGGTTGACCAACGCTCACCCTCTTTGAGGACAACGATCTTCGTTTGTGATCCGGCCTCGCGCAGACGACGTGCGAAGCCCTCCGGCGTGTGATTGGTGCGGAGCAACGGCGAGCGCGGCTGGATGCCCAGGTGGATGGGAATGACCACTTTGGGCGTGAGCGTCGTAACCGCGCGTACTGCCGTCTTCTCATCCATCGTCATTGGGATGCGGTAGGTAGTGACGGGCATCAGAGCGACGTCAATAGAAAACCGCCGGGCGATCTCAGCCATAAATGCGCCGTAGAAGGTGTCGCCGGCAAAGTAGAGGGTCTGGCCTTCGACCTGGATGACAAATCCACCGGCCAGAGCGGAATGTTGCGCCGGAACTGCGGTCACTGTAGCTAGCCCGCAGACTTTCTCTTCCCATGCGGCCAATCCAACAGGATGTTGCGCCCCACTGAGCCACGTCATCCATTGTGCGTGCTTGGGGGTGATGACGGCGACGCCATCGGGTAATGCGTGCAGGAAGCGGCGATCCACGTGATCCCAGTGGTTGTGTGAGACGAGGACCAGGTTCACATCGCCGAATGCAGCGCGCGACCGCGCGGGCGGCGCGACGCGCTTGTAAGCCGGATTGCCCCACACGCCGAAATAAGGATCGGTGAGGATGTTTACCCCTTGGGCTTCGATCCATATCGTGCTGTGACCGATCATAGTGATGTGCATAGGGCTTCTCCTGGATAGGGAGTGGTAATCGGTAATCAGGGATTGGGAGACCTGCGCCCTGATTACCCAATCCCCAATTACCAATTACCAATCTCCGCTTTACTCCTTGGATACCGAGACCGGCAAGTTGCCCAGGAGCAGGGTGGGGCTGACGCCGTGCTCGGTGACGACGATCTTGGCGTTGTCTTTGAGCGAGTTCTCGGTCATCTCCAACTTACGCAGCAACTGCGCGTTGCCCTGGAAGTATTTCTCGGCGGCTTCGTTGACCAGGCGGATGGCCTCGGCGCGACCTTCGGCGACGCGGATGGCGGCTTCGCGCTCACCTTCAGCTTTGCGGATGATGGCTTCGCGGTCACCTTCGGCGCGCTGGATCGTCGCCAGCTTTTGCTGCTCGGCGGCTTCGAATTCACCGGTGGCCAGCAGGCGCATCGCGCGGCGCTCCTGCTCGGCGGTCTTCTGCTTGTGCATCGCTTTTTTGATGTCTTCTGGCGGGTCAATGAGCATAATCTCCACTTTGCTGACGACCAGTCCCCAATCCGCAGCGAAGTCGTTGAGAACGCGCTGCAGGTTGGCGGCGATCTTTTCGCGGGCCACCAGGCTCTCGTCCAACGTCAGGTCGCCGAACTCCTGGCGCAGGTTGGTCATCGCCAGTTGGATGACGGCGCGCTTCCAGTTGTCAATGTTGTAGAAGGTGCGCTTGATGGACTCCTCGTCGGACTTGGGGCGTACCCACATCACGCCGTCTACGCGGATTTCGACGTTGTCTTTCGTGATCACCGGTTGTGGGGGGATGTCCATCGTGTGCTCCCGGATGTCGCGGATGCGCACGAGCTGGAAGAACGGGATCTGAAAGCCGAGACCGGGCATGACAAAGCTGTCGTATTTGCCGAGCGTCTCTTTAATACCGCGTTCATAAGGTTTCAAGGTGTAGATCAGACTGTAAATGGTTCTCATAGTTCTCCTTTCGTATTGAATGATTCTGTAGCGATAAGTGTCTGTAGCGAACAGCTTACTTTGTCATTGTCACGGACAGTTCATCCAGGATGCGCGCCGTGACCATTGCCAACAATGGAAGGGGGATGGCGCGCTGTAGCGTAATCTGGTAGGCGCCATTGCCCTTGAAGCAGAGCAGTTCCTGCCCGGTTGCATCGGTAAGCGTGAAGATACATTCTGCGCCTGAGGCACGGGCTTCGCTTTTGTCGTAGGCCAGCCGGTAGCCTCGATTGTCGTAGATAATTTCGCTCCAGGTGTTCATCTGCCGTCCCTGATATTGGATTGCCGCCAACGGTTGCTTGTTGCGGCGCAGCACCATCCGGCCGCTCAGGCCGCGGACGGGGCGCAGCGCCCACGAAGCGTCTTCTGCCTCCCACTCGAACCCTGAAGCGCTGTGATGAAGGCGCACGATCAGGATGTTTTGATCGCCGGCCGTCACCGTGTAGCTTCTCCCCAATCCGAGGAAACCCGGTACACGGCTACAGTGGAAGGGGGTAGCGTCTGGTTCCAACAACGGGCTGCGCAGATAGCGCAAGTCGGCGGGCAGCCAGGGCCACGTTTGCCCCACCGGAATCTCCAGTTTCGCGCCTAGCCAGGCCCAATTCTCAATCGTCAGATCGGGGCGATGGATGATGGTTCCAGCGGCTCCCGGCGCCGGGGTGAGGGTGTAGGGTAGTTCCACTTCTGCCAACACGGTCGTCCCGATGCCCACCTGGCTCTCCAATGTCAGTCGCCCACCGATGGCCATCAGCCGTTCCTGCATGTTGGTCAACCCCAGGCCGTGGCTTGCCTGCGTGGTGTCAAACCCGATGCCGTTATCTTCGATGGTCAACGCTGCGCGGTCAGGGCTGCACCGCAGATGGACGTCCACGCGCGTGGCCTTGGCGTGCCGGGCGACATTGTGCAGCGCCTCTTGCGCCACACGGTAGAGGGCTTCGGTCACGGCGGGTGGCAGGCGTTTATCGTCGCCTTGCACTTCCAGATAGATCAGGATGTGTTCTTGCGCGCCAAAGAGCAGGGTGTAGTCGTTGAGCGCCGCAGCCAGTCCTTGCTCTTGCAGGGTGCCTGGACGCAGGTCTTCGATGAGACGGGTGGTTTCGCGTTGCGCGTTTTGGGCCGCTTTCTCGATCTCGCGCGCCATCTCTGCCAGTTGCGGGATGCTCGCCGGTAGGTGGGTGTCCGCTGTGTGTTCCAGGGCGTCAAAATGGGTGCGGATGGCGCTGGCCGTCATCGCCAGGCTGAAAAGGTGCTGTTTGACGCTGTCGTGGAGTTCGCGGGCCAGCCGGTTGCGCTCTTCAACCACGGCCAGAGCGCGCACCTGGTCGCTCAAGCGGGCATTGCGCTCGCGCAGCACCAGCAGGTCTTCCTCGTCTTTTTCCAGGTTTTCGGCCAGGGCGTCGAGTTGTTCCGCCAGCATACTCAGATCGTCTCTGCGGGGATCCAAAATCCGCAGTGAGAGGTTTCCTCTGAGCCAGGCCTGGCAGATGTCGAGGGTCCGATGTAAACGGCGTGTCAGGGGTTGGCTAACTACCATCCCTAACAGCAAGCCGACAATGGCTGCGCCGAGGGTCACCAGCACAATATGGACGCCCCAGATCATCTTCCCTCGCAGCAGCGCCAGGATGCCCAGGCCAATGATTTCGGCGAGAAAGACACTGACCAGTGTTACCACGGCGTGGGCCAGCGATAATTTGTGCCACACGTTGATGTGTGCAGGATGTCGGTTGTTTCGCATAGCAAGTACCTCCAAAAATAGTCACATAGTCGTCAGTTGGATCCACAGTCCGCAAACACACGGCCTGCTTTACAGTCAAGGGCGAAGTTTAACGGTGTCTGACTATGCTTCTATTGTAGCGAGGTTGATTGAGTTTGTCATCAGGCATACGGACAGATTTTCACCTGTACCTGGGTACAATCTTGCAGTCAACCATGCGCCGTTGCGCGTCATGGCCTACGTTGTTTCAACGCCAGCGCCTGAGCTAAATCCACCTGGGCATTCAATTTCTCAAAGGTGTGGATAGCCTGTTTCAGGTAGTTTTCGGTTGTGTCGCCAGCCAGGGTAGGGTTGTCCATTGCCAGGCGCGCTAATACGAGTTTGGTTTTAGCGGCCTCATGATCGTTGTTTAAGCCAGTGAGGATGTTCAAACCTGTGTGTAGCGCCGTCGCGGCAGACTGCGGCATCCCATTGACCAGATAGGTTTCTCCTAGCACGCGATGCGCTATGCCGTTTTCTACCGGGTCGCTGTATGTTTCGGCCAATGCGATGGCGTTTTGGGCATGGGTCAGAGCCTGCTCCAGGTTCCCAATTCTCAGGTAGTACTCGCCCCACAGGCGTTCCAACTCGGCGAGGTATTCTTTGGAGCCAATTTCGTCGAGTAGTGACTGGGCGCGGTTGAGCGACTGTTGCGCTTGTGCCCAATTTTCCAACCGGGTGTATACCTGCCCAAGGTTAATCAGGGTTGCTGCTTCACCGCGCGGGGTATGGATATTTTCCCAGATGGTGAGCGATTTTTCGTACAATTCCTGCGCGCCTTTCCATTCCCCGCGCTTGAGATAGAGGTTTGCCAGATTGTTGCAGCTAATCGCCTGTCCATGGACGTCGCCGATCTCGCGTTTGATGGCCCACCCACGTTGATAGGCTTCGTCGGCCTGGCTCCAGTCCCCCTTAAGTTCATAAGCATCGGCAAGTCGGATGTAGGTATGCGATTCGCCCACCAGGTCGCCGATTTGTTGATAAGCATGGATGCTCTCACGACAGAGGCGTATGGCGTTGTCCGGGTTACCAAAGCGTATGTCAATGCCGGCTTGCGTATAGAGCGCTGCTCCGAGGACTTGTGTTCCCTCCGGGGTTGGGATGCGGATGGCAATGTCCAGGCTTTTTTGGCACCAGCCTAAAGCTTTGGTGTTTTCGCCCTGCCGCGCGTAGACTTTTGCGCCGAGGATGTATATCCGGGCGGCTTCGACCGTGGGTTCGCTGTCCGCGACAGCATCCAGGCCCTTGCGCAACCATGTAAAAACTGCGCTGTATTCGTCGCGTAGTTCGTAGACGTTGGCAATATCATAACATAGCCCGGCCAGTTGCCGACGTTGTTCGGCAGATGGCGGCTGCGCATCCAGCAGCGCCTGGGCTGCTTCATAGTGTTTGAGCGCCTCGTCGTATTGTCCGGTCAGCGTCAGCACCATGCCGGATGACTGATGGGCCAGGAGAAGCTGGGGCTGGTAATTCGCAGAAGCTTCGGGCGTCAATTGACTGAGTATCGTCAATGCCCGCTCGTTCCACTGCAGGGCCGTTTCGTTCGCATAAGCGAGTTGCGCCTGCCGCGCAGCCTGCAGACTGTACTTGATGGCCTTATCCACCTCACCCGCTGCGCTAAAGTGATAGGCGAGTTCCTCGGCCATGAAATCGGTTTGACCCGCCGCGCGATGTTCCAGGGCTTCGCCGGCTTTGCGGTGCAACAAGCGTCTCCGCAGCGGACCTAATTCGGCGTAGATAATGTACTGGATTTCCGTCTGGCGGAAGCGGAGCGCCAGTCCTCCCGGCACCTCCTCGACCAATTGTCGCTCCAGCGCCTCGTCCAGGTGTTCCAACACTTCCCATTCCGAGAGATCGCTCATTTTCTGCAGGTCGTCAAAGCGGAACGTTTGCCCCAAGACGGCGGCTTGCCGCAGCAGCGACTGGGTTTCGTCGCTCAAGTGCTCGATACGCCGCCAGACCGTTTCCCGCACGCTCTGTGGAAGGCGCACTTCTTTGAGCGCCTGCACGTACCATTCGGGGTTGGCGTCCATCTCGCCAGGGGATGGGATCAGGGCTTCATCTTCCAGTCCCTTGGCAACTTCTTCGACGTAGAAGGGATTGCCGGCGGTGTGCTCGTAGATCTTCTCAATGAGGGCTTCAGGCACAATCCTCTGCCAGATGTACGTCAGCACAAAACCCACCTCATCTTGCGTCAGTCGCTCCAGCGGGATATGGCGGTACGTCGGATGGCTGCGCAGTCCACGCAGCGTTTCGAGCAGGGGATGTCCGCGCTGCACTTCGGTATCCCGGTAGGTGCCGATGATGAAGATGGGCATTGTCGGCAGATGGCGTCCCAGGTAGAGCAGCAATTCCAGGCTGCTGTGATCGGCCCATTGCAGGTCTTCGAGGATGAGGAACCACGCACGTTCCTGTGTGGCGCGCCTGATGAACTGGGTCAGACTGGTCATCAAACGCAGTTGCTCCTGTTTGGGATCCAGGGACGGCGGGATTTGCAGATCAGGCAGCATCTGGTGGATTTCAGGGATGAGCGGTGTGAAGTTGGCGAGTTGTTGGCGCGCTTCAGCATCGAGGAACTCCGGCGGGACGGTGTCGAGGTAGGCGCGCAGCACTTCGGTGAACAGCCGGTAAGCTGGCCGGCCTTCCACGTCCTCACAGTGCCCGGTGAGCAGCACCGGCGGGTGACTTTGCGCCGCGACGTGTTGCGCCAGGCGTGTCTTCCCGATGCCCGCCTCGCCGGTGATGAAGGCGAGTTGTCCGTGGCCGGTACGCGCTTCTTCCCAGCATGTGCGGAGGATTTGGACCTGCTTTTCGCGCCCGACGAGGAGGCGTGTGCGGGGACGCACGGCGTATTCCATATCGCTCAGCAGGTTGCTGAGGATGCGCCGGACTTGTTGGGCGCTGGCATAGCGATTGTTGGGATTTTGATCCAGCAACTTGAGGATCAAGTGTTCCAGCGACGCCGAAATGTGCGGATTAAATTCCCGCGGCGGGCGGGGTGAGTAACGCAGACGGCTGCGCATGGTGGCCTGTTCCACATTCTCGACCCTCGTCGTCTCGGAAGAAGAGGATTCCTCAAAGGGTAGCCGTCCGGTGAAAAGCTGGTACAGGATCATGCCGAAGGCATACAGATCGGTGCGCGCATCCAGCGTTTGGCCGAGAATTTGTTCTGGCGCCAGGTAGTCGGCAGTCAAAAACAGCTTGGGGGTCTCCAACAGATTGCGACCTTCTTCCAACCGGCCCAGGCCAAAGCCTGCCAGGCGCGCTCCCTGCGGCGTGATGAAGATGTTTTGGGGTTTCAGATCGCCCAGGATGACGCCGTGGCTGTGCGCATATTCCAGGGCCTGGATGGTATCCAGGGCAATCCCCAGGAATTGCGGCGATCCTGCAATCGTCGTCTGTGTGGATTGGCCCTGATCGCGCAATGCGCTTTTCTCATCCAGGATGTCCTGCAAGGTCGGATAAGGAACGTATTCTTCTACTGATAGAACGTAACTCTCTTCCTTATCCCAGGCATAAACTCTGACGATGTTGGGATGGTCCAGGGCGACAATTTGCTGGGTTTGGTGCATAAACCGTTCCAGCGTTTCCGCACCGAAGGCTGGCGAGAGGATTTTGAGCACGACGGATTGGTTCTCTTCGATGTCGGTGGCCTTGAGCACAGTACCAAGCAGGCTCTCGCCGATTTTGGCCTCAATGCGGTAGCGGTTTTTGATGACCTGGCCGGGCAGGTTGAGGGCTTCGCGGGCTTGAACTGCGGCAAGAGCGGCTTCCACGGTGGGGTAAATCGTGAAAAAGTCCTCGGTTCCTCCTAACTTGATGATTTGTTTCACCTTTTCTGAGGGGGCAATCAGGATGATGGGCTTGCCTCCCCATTCCTGGCGCAAGGCCACCAACGATTTAAGGCTGGCCGTAGTCAACGTCTCGACTTGGGACAGGTCAATGATGGAGCTGGTGGGTGAGTATGAATCACGCAATCCGGTCAACTGGCGGGCCAGCTCTTCAACGCCGCGCTCATCGAACACGCTGGTGGGGGTCACAATCGCCGTCTCGCCGTCGGACGTGAATTGTAAGTCAACCGCGCCGGCCGGGGTCAGATCGAAGGTCATACCCTCGAAGGCCACGTAGGTTTCGCAGGTTTCAGGGGCGGCGCGTTGGGCCAGATACTCGACGGCTGTGGCGTGGATCTGCTCAATGTCGGCGTCGGAGTAGGAGGGGTCGTGGTGGAAGAGGATCAGGCGTTTGACGCCGGCGGCCTGCGCCAGGTCTACGCCGATCATGGCCGAGCTGTGTCCCCAATCCTCTTTGATCAGCCAGGCATCCTGCAGGGTGTACATGGCGTCAAAGACCAGCGCATCTGCATTGCGGAAGAAGGTCACGTAAGGATCAACGACATCATCCTCCAGTTTTTTATACTCCGCATCGCTGGCGTAGACAAACGTGCTGTACTGATCCTCAAAGCGATAGCTGTACGCATCACCGGGGTGCGCATTTCTGATCGAGTCAACGCGCACGCGCCCGATGTTGATGGGGTGTCCTGGCTCCAGGTGCACAAATTGAATATCTGCCTGCATATAGGAAAGGCTTACCGGCCAGGTCATAGGGTTTTGCTGGACCTCAAAGACGCGCTGCAAGTCGTGTGCACCATAGATGAAAATGCGGTTGCCCGGTACGAAGGCCGGGGTGAACATCGGGAATCCCTGAATGTGGTCCCAATGCGTATGGCTGATGAAGAGGTGCAGTGTGCCTTTCCCTTTGCCAAAAGGCCCTTTCATCAGTTCCAAACCGAGGGCATACAGCCCCGATCCGGCATCCAGGACGAGCAGTTGACCGTCAGCCTGTACTTCGACACAGGGCGTATTCCCCCCGGCTGTGCCGCGCACCATAAGAGGGAGCTTCTTGATGTAAGCTTGCACGGCTTCGGAGTCTTGGGTATTGATTGCTGGCATTCCCAGGATGGCCTGATACAGCTTCTCCTCGATTTGCCTGGAGCTGATAGGTGAGGGTATGGAGCCACGTGTACCCCAAATTCTGATTTTCATCTATATCCTCATGCAGGCAGACACGAATCCACGAACACTATCTTCCATTTTGTCCCCAAGTTGTCCAGAATCAACCTATGGCTGCGCTTCCTCTTCCGGCAGGGGCAGGGCGATATAGAACGTGCTGCCCTGGTTGGGCACACTTTCTACCCACACCCGCCCGCCGTGGCGCTCAATGATGGATTTGACCAGCGCCAGGCCCAATCCAGTGCCTTGAATGTTTCCGGTTTCGCGGCGCTTGATGCGATAGAATTTCTCGAAAAGCCGTACCTGGTCTTCAGGCGCAATGCCGATGCCGGTGTCGGTGATGTGGATGACGGCTTCCTGGTGGGTCGTGCCTAGCCCCACGCTCACCTGACCGGAGGTTGGCGTATATTTGATGGCGTTGTCCACCAGGTTACTCACGGCCTGGCGCAGCAGCGTTCGATCTCCGGTGACGGTGGGCGCCCCTTCCGCCGGCTCCAGACGCAGCGTGATGCCCTTGGCGGCGGCGCGCGCGCGCATCGTATCCACCGCCTCCACCAGGATGAGGCCCAGGCGACACGGTTCCTGGCGAATACCAACGCCGGCCTCAATGCGCCGCAAGTTCAGCAGATCGCCGATGAGCGCGCTCATCTGATCAATGCCCTCCAGGATGCGATCCAGATAATCGTGCTGCTTGTCGTTCAGATCGCCGACCATCATTAACATCGTGGCATATCCACGGATGAACGTCAGCGGCGCGCGCAGGTCGTGCGAGACGGTAGATACGAAATCCGACTTCATTTCATCCAGTTCTTTGAAGTGCGTGACGTCGCGCATCACGGCCACCATGCCCATCGTTGCCCCTTCGGATCCCAGGATGGGGGCGATGCTGGCGTAGAAAGTGCGCCTGTCGTCGAGTGGCACTTCGACTGCCGGGTGTTGCTGCTCATCTCGACCCTGGGTGAGCGCGCGCGTGAGCGGCTCGGGCAGCGTCAAACTGCTCAATGGGCGTCCGTAGGCCGATTCGTCGAGCGCCAGCAGCCGTTGCGCCGCCGGGTTGGTCAGCACGAGCCGGCTTTCCGCGTCTGTCACCAGGATGGCGTCGGTGGTGCTGGCAAGAATTGCCGCCAACCGTCGCCGTCCCCCCTCGGCCGCCTGGAAGAGCCGCGCATTTTCAACCAGCACCGCGGCCTGGCTTGCCAACGTGGAGAGGAAGTTGACCCGCGCTTCGTCGAAGGCATCCTTTCTGTCTGCGCCCACCCACAACACAGCGACGGTGCTGTTCTGTGGACGCACCGGGAAGATGGCGACGCTTTGCAATTTGTCATTGGTGGGGGTCGCTCCTTTGGCTTGCGCGAGGTCTTGAATGACCAGCGGGTCGCGCCGCCGGGTCAAGACGGTCGCAAAAGCGCGATCGAGTTCCACCAGGGTGCTGTCGTCAGCGCCGACGGTGAACACACGCTGGAGGCGTTCGCCGCTGCCGAGTAGGACGAAGCGCGCCACCACCGCGCCGGTTTCATCCAGCGCGCCTTCGAGGATCGGATGGACGCCGCGTTCCAGGTCGAGCGTGGCGGAAACGCTCTGCGAGATATTCAGCAACAAGGACAGGTCGTTGAGGCGGGCTTGCAAGCGTACCCGCATTTGTTCGAAGGCGTTGCCGAGTTGCGCGACTTCGTCCTCGCCGGAAATGTTGACCGGTACAGCCAGGTTGCCGCGCGCGATGTGGTTGGCCGCTTCTGCCAGCGTGTTAAGCGGCTGGATAATGCGTGTGGCGAAGAAGGGGATGGCAAACAGCAGCAAAACGCCGACCGAAATCTGCACCAGCAAGAGCGGGCTGGAGATTTTCGTCGCTGTCTCTAGGACGGTGGTGAAGGGGAGTTGCAGCACAACCTGGTAAGGGGTGCCCTCGACGCTGAGAATATAGATCAAAACCCGGTAGCCGGCGGCGGCAATGTCTTCATACGCGATTCCCCGCCCGATGTGTTCAGCATATTGGACAGCGTCTTCGTTGACCGCCCACGGCCTGAGGACATATTTGGCGTCGGGGTGGGCGATGATGAACCCATTCTCATCCAGGATGAATCCCGCGCTTGATCCTCCCGCGGCCTGGAGGGCTTCCAGGGAGCGGCGCATTTCCGGGTTCATATCCAACTGCACGCGTCCCAGCAGAAAGCCCTCCGGTGGCTGAGTCAGATCTTCTTCGTCCCTGAACACCTGTTCGACGAGCGTGATGCCGTATTGACCTGAGGGCAATTTTGTCAAGTGGGTGACCGAAGAGAAGCGAATGGCAGATTGTGCGCGTTCCAGGGCTAACTTCTCATCTGGCGTTAATCCCAGGTTTTTGGCTTCTTGCGGAACAGCTTCGGTGATTTCCAGGTTTTGATCAACAAACAATAGTTCCTGAAAGAAGGGCACGACCTGGCGCGCCGTCTCCAGCGCCAGCGTGCGTTGCTGTGGATCGGGGTCCAGCAGCGCCGGATCCGCAGCGAATGTGGCGATCAAGTTTTGCCCTGAGTAATGGAAATAGGTGAGGCTGTTTGCCGCGTTTTCGGCGCTGCGGCGCATCTCGTCAAGTGACTGTTCGCGGGCTATGTTGATCGCCCGGGCGGTAACGGCAACCACGGAAAGGATGATGCTCAACAGCACCAATGGAATGATGAGGATGATGAGCCGGGCGCGCACCGATTTGCTGTACATAGACACGATGTCGGCTCGCTGAAACGCGCGCCAACGCGGATTGAGGAAAAGTAACTGGAAAATGATCCCCAGGGGAATGGTCCCTATGAGCCATAGGGGCAGCTCATTGTTCCAGATGGCTATGACGTAGTCAATCGCCAATAAGCCGCCGGGCGGCAAATTCGCCACCAGCCGGCTGAGGGATAAGAGGCACAGCGACAACAGCACTGCGACCGGGAAAGTCACCAGTGGGCGGCGGAGCACGTCATACAATTCACCTTTGTACGGTTGATGTAAGAGATAGCCGGTCGCCAGCCCCCACGCCGAGAAGGCCAACATATCGGTGAAGGTCAACGGCCCAAACCAGGCCCATGTCAAACTGACGGCCAGATTGACAATCAGTGCCGGGCCAGGGCCCAACCAGATGGCTCCCAACGCCACCAGGAAAAATCCTGTCAGTGACACGGTCGGCGCAGAAGGCAGCACACTGATGGGTGAAGCCGGCAGTACCCTGAGTTGGGTGCGGTAGAGTGTAAGCAACGACCGCGCAGGAAAGACAAGCAAGAGCGACAGTCCGAAAAACAACCAGGCTTGCGTGTCCATCTTTTTGAAGTCTGCTCGGCGTGACCACAGCGCCCAGATGAACAGACCGATGTAAATGGCTGACAGGATAACGCTGGGGAGTTCCAGTGGAAATTCCAGTGCAAATGATCCTGGAGCACGCCATAAATCCAAACCCATGACTTTGATCCTTATGCTCAGTCTACTGCTTAAATTCGCGTATTACGCTGCAATGATTTCAACCTTAATAATACTCAAATGATGTCAAAGGGCAAGTATTGGATAGAAAACCTGCCCGACTCCGAGAAAGCCGGGCAGGTTTTGTCAGATAGAAAGGAGCGCGCGATTACCGCTCGTCCCAGTCGTCATCCGAGTCTTCTTCGTCGTCCCAGTCCTCCTCGTCATCCCAGTCTTCGTCATCCAGTTCCTCGTCGTCCCAATCTTCCTCATTCAGGTCGTCGTCGCCTTCTATATAAGCCCAGTCAAGTTCGATGGGGGCGGTCTCGATGACTTCCAGATCAGCTTCACAATGGACGCAGGTGACTTTCTGACCGATCGTGGGATGATCGGAGAGCTGGACCCACTCGCCACACGATGGACAAACTGCTCTCGTTGCCATACAATTTCTCCTTATGCTTAACAGAAAATGGTCATTGGTCTTCACGCTTCCATTATTATTCTACTGCAAAAATCATACCGCGCAATAGTATAATGCAATCAACATGCGCAAAGCGAGAAAGTTCGTATTTCCGTTGACATAAACTCAACCTTAAAGTAGAATATCGTTTATCTAATCGGCGACTTACATGAGCGGTTCCACCGATGTGAGGAGGGTGCTATGGCCGTACCGTTGTTGCAGCATAACATTTTAGGCGAGACACGTCCCGTGTGCGGGGAGTGCTGTGACACGTGCGTCTGTCTTCCTGAAAAAGAGCGTCCCATCCCCCATCCCGGCATCGTGGATCGTATCCGCGAAGACGTGCAGACTGTCTTCACGAAAGACCCCGCCGCGCGCAGTGTGCTCGAAGTGCTGACTTGCTATCCTGGTTTGCACGCGATCTGGATGTATCGGGTCGCGCACGCCTTGTGGGTGCGGAAAGTGCGTTTTCCGGCGCGTCTGATTTCCCACCTCGCGCGTTGGCTGACTGGCATCGAAATTCATCCCGGCGCGACGATTGGCCGCCGCGTCTTCATTGACCACGGCATGGGCGTGGTGATTGGCGAGACGGCGGAGGTGGGCGACGATGTCTTGATCTACAAGGGCGTGGTGCTCGGCGGCGTCTCGCTGGAGAAGGTGAAGCGCCATCCGACCATCGGCAACGGTGTGGTGTTGGGTACGGATGCGATTGTGCTCGGTCCGATTGAAGTGGGGGAGAACGCGCAAATCGGCTCCGGCTCGGTCGTGGTGAAGCCGGTGCCCGCGTGCGCCACCGTGGTCGGCGTGCCGGGGCGCGTCGTCAAGATCAACGGCGTCTCCTGCCGCCTCAAGCCCGATCTGCACCATGAACAACTGCCGGATATGGTCATTGATACGATTGACCGTCTGACGCAGCGCATCACCGCGTTGGAAGCGCGTCTAGGCGAATTAGAAAGTTCTGAAGCGCCCAAAGAAATAGCGGAGGTTGAAGCATGGTCGTGAACTCCGATGGATTCAGTGGTCTGGTCGCAGATAGCGTTCTTGATCTGGTTGGGCGTACCCCTGTGGTGCGGTTGCAGCGGGTCGTTGCGCCAGAGATGGCGACGGTATGGGCTAAACTGGAACGGCAGAATCCCGGCGGCTGCGTCAAAGAGCGCATCGGCCTGGCGATGATCGAAGCTGCCGAGCGCGCTGGCCTTTTGCAGCCCGGCGCGCTCATCGTCGAACCCACCAGTGGCAACACCGGCATCGGTCTGGCGATGGTCGCTGCGTTCAAAGGCTATCGCGTCATCCTGGTGATGCCCGACTCGGTGAGCGTTGAGCGGCGGGCGATCTTCAAGGCGTATGGCGCGGAGTCTGTCTTGACGCCGGGTGCGCAGGGGATGAAAGGCGCGATTGCCAAAGCCGAAGAAATCCTGCGCGATAACCCTGGCGCGTGGATGCCCAATCAGTTTGCGAATCCCGCCAACCCCGCAATTCACCGCCTGACCACCGGCCCGGAAATCCTGGCGCAGGTGCCGCATCTGGATGCCTTTGTTGGCGCGGTGGGGACTGGCGGAACTGTGAGCGGAGTGGGGCAGTACCTCAAAGCTGCCGCGCCGCACGTATACGTCGTGGCGCTCGAACCGGCGGAGTCGCCCGTGCTCTCTGGCGGAGAAGCCCGACCACACAAGATTCAGGGGATGGGCGCGGGCTTTGTGCCCCCGGTGTTCGACCGGAGCGTGGTGGATGAGATCATCCCGGTGACAGGGGCCGAGTCGGCGGAGATGGCGCGCCAACTGGCCCGGCGCGAGGGGCTACTCGTGGGTATTTCTTCGGGAGCGGCGGTCGCGGGGGCGCTCAAAATCGCAGCGCGCCTGGGCGAAGGCAAGACTGTGGTCACGCTGCTCCCCGACACTGGCGAGCGGTATCTCAGCACTGACCTCTTTGACTAAAACGTAAAACGTAAAGCGCGAAGGACTTCTTACGCTTTTCGTTTTACGTTTTACGCTTGTGTGTGCCACTGCATTATTGCCCCATGCTCCAATCGCGCCGCGCCGATCCCCGGTTGCGCGCCGCGCGTCCATTGCGCGACGAGCAGTTCGTTTTCCCCTTTGCGCCGCAGTAGACCTTCCGGCAGCCAGAAACGGTGTTGCGGCGCGCGATGGTCTGCATAGCGCCCGATCAATTGCCCATTCAGAAAAAGATACGCTCGCCCCGGCGTCTGATCCAGGAACAAAAAGAGCGGCATGTCCACGTCATCCGGCAGGGCAAGGCCGAAAATGGCCCGGTGCCACGTGATGTGCGCCGCGCCGTCGTCGGGGACGAGCGCCCAGTCCGCGTAACCGGCGAAGCCTTGCACGGCGCGTTCGCCGCTCAATCCCCACCGCACGCGCCAGCGGATTGGAACGCCGCTGTCGAGGGCGCACGCTGTCAATCCCCGTGCCCGCGCCGTGGCTTCCCAATCGCGCTGTTGGCCGAGATTCTCCACGAGGATGGCGAGCGTGTTGCGCGCGTGCAGCAGATGTTGGGGCAGCGGAAGCGTTTTCGGCGCGCCGGGGATGGCTTGGGGCGGCGTGTTGAGCGCCGCGATGAGCGCGCCGTTGAGAAAAACGTCGCTTGCCTGATCGCAGCAGAGCGTGATGTGATTCGCCGCGCCGTCGAAACGTCCGCGATACCACGTAAAGCCGTCGCCGAGTGGACCTGGCGCAGGGGCGTCGTTGAGCGCGACCGGCGTCCACAGACTGTCATCGTAATCCGGCGCGATTTCCGGCGTTGCCTGCCGCGCCTGCCAGACAAGCGGCGGGAGCGTCACGCTGGGCGCATCGCGCCAGGTGAGCGGCGCGAGCCACGTGTGCGGATCGCTGCCGCGCCACGGCCCCCAACGATAGCCGGCCCCTTTCTCTCCGGCGAGATAGCGATAGCTGCCGTCGGCTTGCGGCTGTACCCATTCCGGGCCGATGACCAGCCCGCGCGCGGGGTCTTCGGGGGCGGGATGCCACGCCGCGGGATAGGCCGGCGTGGTGCGCCACGTATCGTCGAGTGGCCATACGCGCGCCGCGAGACGCGGTTCCAGCGCGAGAAGTTGTAACATCCCTTCCGGCCCGTCGAGTAACAGGGATACCCAACGCCCTGTCTCAAAATGCACGGCCAACCCCGCGTCGGTGCGTTGCGTCCGCACCGGCCCCCGCGCGTGCCGGGGACGGAAATCTTCCGAAAGCAGCAGATCGCCGCCATTCTCGTTCGTCAGGATGAGCAGATGCCGTCCGGCGACCGTCATCCGCAACACCGGCTCCAACGTCGTTGTCAGCAGCTTGCCGCCAGGGATACGCCAATGCAGCGGCAGGACGCGCGCGGCTTCTTCTGGCAAGGTGAACGGCGTTGTCGTGAGCATCGCGTCGCCGAGCGGCGTCGAGAGGCGCGTCTCCGTCGCGGCGAGGTCGGCGGTATCCAGAAAGGCGACGGTCGCGGCATCTCCGGCGCGGACGGCGCACAAGACGCGGCTATCGGCGGCGTAGACCGTAGATGTGGGCTGTGCGGCGGTCAGGGCTTGACCGAGCGTCTCGGCTGCGAGCGCCATCCGTCGCGCGTGGAAGTAAACAGCGGTGAGTCCTGTGCCTTCGCTGAGCGGCGCGCCGACGCCGTGGGCGGCGCAAGCATCCGCCATGCCCCAATAGCCCCCATTGACGCCGGTGTGTGTAGGGGCGAGCGCGTAACCCGTCGCGCCCTGGCCCAGGCTGCGGCTGATGACGATGCGCGGGTGTTCTGCGCCGAGCCGCCGGAGCAATGACTCGCGGCTTTCGCTGTTCCACGTGAATGGCGGCGCAATGTCGAGCGCGTGAAGCCCTGCCGCTTCGCTTTGCCAGTTGGGCCAGTCGTCTCTTCGCCAGCGGTGGATGGGGACGCTGGTGTGCGGATCGTCATCCGTGCTCAGGTGCTGCGCGGGCGCGGCGATCAGCTCCGGCGCGCCGAATTCACGCGCCAACTCGACCAGGGCGTGCCGGTAGCGCGGCAGCCCTTGCCCGTCCGCGCACGGGCCGGGATTGACGGCAACCATCAACAGGTTGAGGCGCTCGACGATGGGGGGCAGCAGGCGTTCCCACCACTCGCGCACATAACGCAGAAATGCAAAGGACGGCCCGGGCGGTACGACGCTGGCGCAGTCGGGACGCACGCCGGGCGTGTTGACGAACCAGGCGGGAAGACCGCCCATATTCAAATCGGCTTCAATCCACGGCCCCACGTCGGCGATCAGCCACAACCCCGCCGCCTCGATCTCGTCCAGCAAGCGCGGGATGTCGCGTGGGCCGGTGAAATCGTACAGACCCGCCGCCGGGCTGTGATAGGCCCACGGAAAGGGGACGACGACCGCGTTCAGCCCGCCGCCGCGCATCCGCTGTAACACTGGCGACCACAACGCGGGGTGGGGCAGCCGGAAATAGTGCAGCGTCCCCGCCTGGATCAGCGCCGGAGCGCCGTTGAGGCGCAATTGTCCGTCATACGTAACTTGTGGTTTCATGAATGTTCGCTATACCATTAAAACTTTGTCAGCAGATTTAGCAGATTAAGCAGATGAGCATATTCCCAATCTGCTAAATCTGCTTAATCTGCTGACTATCTTCCGAGCAACCTCTGTATCACGTCGATGCCGCTGGAGGCGAGCCACGCCAGCGCCTCCGGATCGCCGTCGAGCAGCGCCTTGCCCAGGCCGGAGCTGCGGAATTCCTTGAGATCTTCCTCGAAGGGATGGCCGACGCGGTGATCGTCGGCGATGGTGCCGTCGCGCATCACCAGCACGCGGTCGGTCTGCCGGGCCACCGCCGGGTCGTGGGTGACGACGATGATGGTCGCGCCCAGCTCGCGGTTGAGCTGGCGCAGTAGCGCGATGACGTCCGCGCCGGCCTGCGAATCGAGGTTGCCGGTCGGCTCGTCAGCGAGGACGAGCGCAGGTTGGTTCGCCAGCGCGCGGGCGATGGCGACGCGCTGGCGTTCGCCGCCCGAAAGCTGGTTGGGCAGGTGCGCGGCGCGCTCTGCCAGGCCGACGCGCATCAGCAGTTCGTCGGCGCGACGGCGGCGTTTGGCGGGACTGGCAGTCTGGCCCATCATCGGCGTCTCGACGTTCTCGCGCGCGTTCAGCGTGGGGATGAGGTTGTGCATCTGGAAGACGAAGCCCACCGTCCGCGCGCGGAAGGTATCGAGGTTTTTGATGCTTGCCAAATCCTGCCCGTTGATGCGCACCTGCCCGCTCGTTGGACGATCCAGCGCGCCGAGCAGGTTGAGCAGGGTGGACTTCCCGGAGCCGGATGGCCCCATCACGGTGAGAAATTCGCCGCGCGCCACCTGGATGCTCACCCCATCCAGCGCCCGCACCTGCCCGCCATCCCCATAGATTTTCGTCAGTCCGCGCGTTTCAATGATGTTGTCTTCTGCCATAATTGCCTCTTGTTAGCGGTCAGCCTTCTCACACCTGACAGGTCTTCCGAGACCTGTCAGGTGTGAGCCTCACTCATACCGCAACGCCTCCACCGGCTGCAAATTCGACGCGCGCCAGGCGGGATAGACGCCGCCGATGACGCCCAACACCAGCGCCACGCCGAACGCCTGCGCGAAAAGGCCCACGCTGTACTCCATCCGAAAATAGCCTTGCATCAACGGATGCAGGTTCAGCGCGTAGCCCAACAGCACGCCGACGAGTGTGCCCGCCATCCCACCGAGCAGGCTCAACGTTGCCGACTCGCGGACAATCATCCCCAGGACGCGCCGTCTGCGCCAGCCCAACGCCCGCAGCACGCCAATCTCGCGCGTCCGCTCAATCACGCTCATCACCATCGTGTTCGTCATCCCCAGGCCGCCCACGACAATCGCCATCAGCGCGATGCCCCACGTGCTGGCCTTCATCATCTGCATATCCACCAGATTTTCGGTGAAGGTGCTGGCCTGGCCGAGCGATACCTGCGGGAAGCGCGCCTCAATATCCTGTTTAACAATGTCGGCCTGCTCCGGTTGTTGCAGCCAGACGCCCAGGAAGCTGACCTTGCGCGTTTGGCCGAAGAGGTTTTGCGCGTCGCGCAGTGTGACCACGCCGCCGCCATCCTGGAAGGCCACGCCGGTCTCGTAGATGCCTACGATTTTGAAGGTGCTGTCGAAGATGCGCACCGTCTGCCCGACCCGTTTGCGCAGGTTCGTCGCGGCGACGCGCCCCAGGATGATTTGCCGGTTGGTGGACAAGGGGGCGCCTTCGACGATGGGGAAGGTGCGGATGGAGCGACCGCGCGGCTGGTAGCCGAAGACGATGAAAAACGGCAAATCGCCGAGGGTGGTGTAGCCGGTGAGGAAGCCTTCCGCGGCTTGCACGCCGGGCGACAGGCCGATGCGCCGCACGATGTCCTCGTCAATTTTGCTCAAATCCACGGAAGCATCGCGCTCGATGCCGATGAGGTGTGCGCCGCCGCCGACCATCATCCCGCCGAAAGCGTCCATCAGCCCATCGCTCATCGCGCCTAACAGCACAATCGCCATCAACGCCACGCCGATGCCGACGACGGTGAGCAGCGTGCGTGTGGGCTGGCGCAGGATGTTGCGCAGCGCGGCCCATCGCACGTGACGTTTGCCGTGGATGACGCCGCCTTCCGCGCGCATCGCTTCGGCCGGCGCAAGCCGCGACGCGCGCCACGCCGGCAACCCGCCGCCCACAAGTCCCAGACCCAGCGCGACGACGAGACCCTGGACGAGCAACCCGGCGGAAAACTGCGGCGGCATGATGCTGTTGATGGCCGGCACTTTTTGCACGGCGCGCACCGCCCACAGCCCCAACAGCAGCCCAACCCCGCCGCCGAGCAGGCTCATCAACAGCGATTCGCCCAGGATCATGCCGAGCACCTGGCGCGGTCGCCAGCCGACGGCGCGTAGCACGCCGAGTTCCTTCGTGCGCTCGAAGACGCTCATCAGCATCGTGTTCATCACGCCCACGCCGCCGATGATGATCGCCACCAGCGACACCGACCACGTGAAGACGTAGATGTATTGGAGCATCTCCTGTTCATCGGCGAAATCCGCCGATTGGGTGGCGGTGAGCTTGTCGAAGCGGCGCTCGATGCGCTCGCCCAGCGCGTCGAGGTCGGTCCCTTCACGCACCTTGAGGAGCAGCGCGTTCACCTGGCGCGGCTTGCCATTGATGCGCTGCGCGTCTTCCAGCAAAACGACGGCGGCGCCATCCTCAAACGGCTCGCCGGTCTCGTAGATGCCCACGATCCGGTAGCCGCTCTCGTAAAGGCGGAACGTATCGCCGACCTTTTTCTTCTGGTCGGCAGCGGCGGCGCGACCCAGGAGCAATGGCCTTCCGCCTTTACCGGCGGCTTTGTTGGATAGCGGCACACCCTCGATGATCTTGAAGTGCTGGATGGCGAACCCGCGCGGATCGTAGCCGTACACGATGAAGTACGGCGCGGCGTCGGTCGCAGCGAAGGTGTAGACCATCTCCGAGACGGCGGCGACGCCGGGCATAGCGGCGAGGATCGGCGCGACATCCTGATCCACGGCGCTGAACATAATGTCGAGCGCGTTATCCTGCACCACCAGGATATCCGCTCCGCTGCCGCCGGCCATCGCGCTGTAGCCCTGGATGAAGCCGTCGCCCATCGCGCCGAGCGCGATCACCGCCGCTACGCCCACCGCGATGCCGAACACGGTGAGCAACGTGCGCGCCTTCCGCCCGAAGAGATTTTTGAGGATCATAGGCCATTTTTTTTTGACAGGATTAACAGGATTTGCAGGATGCAGATAAATTTATCATCCTGTTAATCCTGTACATCCTGTCTAAAGAATAAAATTGCATCACTACGGTTTCACGTCAATGTCAATGAAGACGGTCATGCCCCAACGGATTTGCGGCGGGAGTGCGCCGGGATCGAGGATGACAGTGTAGTGGACGCCGCCCGTGCCCGCTTCAGCCATCGGTGCGATGCGCGTGATGTGGCCGGTGAGCGCGACGTCGGGCAGTGCGTCGAAGGTGAGCGTGGCGGCTTGTCCCACTGTGATGCGCGCCACGTCAATCTCGTCGAGGTCGGTAGTTTCGACGCGCAGGGTGCTGAGATCGCCCAACGTGAAGAGCGATTGCCCCGGCGCGACGAACTCGCCGCGTCGCACATCCACGCGGGTGATGGTTCCCGCGAAGGGCGCGACGATTTCCGTCCGCGCGAGCGCGACCTGCGCCGCTTCCAGCGTGACTTGCGCTGCGTTCAGCGTGGCTCGCGCTGCGTCTAGCGCGGCTTTGGCCTGCGCGACAGCCGCTTCGGCGAGCGCGACATCTTCTGGCAACACCCCCGCCTTGAGCAGTTCGAGTTGGGCGACGGCGACCTCGTACTGCGCCGTGGCCGCAGCGACGTTGGCATCCGTGATACGGCGCTGCGCTGCCGGACCGGATCGCGCAGCCTGGAGCCGCGCCTCGGCTGCCGCGAGCGCCTCATTGGCGGCATTCAGCGCGTAACGGGCTTGCTCTTCGGTTGTACCGAGCAGTGGGCAGGCTTTTTCAGAGGAACCGGGTACGTCGTAGCACTTCAACGTCTCGTCGTGACGCTGCCGGGCGATGAGCTGTTCGGCTTGCGCCGCCGCGACCGCCGCTTCGGCTGCCGCGATGTCGGCTTCGCTCGCGCCGCTCCATAGCTGAGTGCGCTGCGCGAGCGTCTGCGAGATGACCGTCTGCGCGGCGGCGACTTGCGCCTCGGCGACGGCAATCTCAGCCGGGCGCGCACCGACTTTGACCCGCGCGACCTGGGCCTCGGCGGCGGCGACCTGGGCTTGGGCAGCGGCGACCTGGGCTTCGGCGGCGGCGACTGCCGCCTCCGCTTGCTGTACCGCCAGCCGCGCGTCCGTATTGTCCAGGCGGGCGAGCACGGCGTCGGCGGCCACCTGCGCCCCTTCTTCGACGAGCACGGCGATGACCATGCCGCTCGTCTGCGGGCCAACCGTCGTCCACACGGCGGGCGCAACCTTGCCGGTGACGGAGACCAGCGCCGCGTAGTCTTCCACGAAGACGGGGGTGACCTCTGCGGGCGTTTGCACTTCACACGCAGAGAGCAGCAGGGCGATGGCTAATCCACAGAGCGCGAGGGTGCGTCTCCAGTGCCGCCGCATCCGTGTGTGATGGGTCACACGTTGATCTGGGTGAAAAACGATTGGATTTTTCATATTTTTGTCCTTGAAGCTTGCTGCGTGGAGGTTTTGCCTCACTTTACGCTTTACATTTTACGTTTTCTCCGTGAGTTTACACTTGAAACGTCGGATGACAAGAAGAAAAGTCGCTACTCCTTAAAAACGATGTATACTGTGTGGATGTAGGTTCTGGCACAGCGCACACCCACATCCCAGAACCCGCAACCCTTAACTTACCCGGAGGGCTTATGGTGAAACGTTTATCGGTGATTGACGTGGACCGCTGTGTTGGCTGTCAGGCGTGTATGTTCGCGTGTACGCGGCGACTGGGCAGCGGCGGGCTGGAAGATGCGTGTATTCACGTGCAGTCGGCGGGCGGCATCCGCAAGGGCTTTATGGTGATTGTGTGTCGCGCCTGCCCCGATCCGCCCTGCGCGCGCGTCTGCCCGACGGAGGCGTTGACGCCGCGCGAGGGTGGCGGCGTGCGCTTCAAGGCCAATCTGTGCATCGGCTGTTACAACTGCGTGGAAGCCTGTCCGTTTGGGGCGGCGTTCTGGGATGCAACGAACCATAAACCACAAATTTGCGTTTACTGCGGATACTGTGCGGATTATTGTCCTTATGACGTTATTGCGCTAGAAGAGGTTGAGGGTTGTGGGTTGAGGGTTGAGGGTCGGGAGTAAGGCAGGTTTTGAGGGAGAGGCGTAGAATGGGAATTGCAGGTAAAATAGAAAAATTCGAGGACATCTTGGGGTGGCAGAGTGGCCGTGAAGTTTGTAAGTTGGTATATCAACTAACAAATAGTGGCCCATTCAGCCGGCATTATGGATTGCGTGATCAAATGCGGCGGGCGGCTGTTTCCATTATCTCCAATATAGCGGAAGGCTACGAAAGCCAGAATAATCGTACATTCATTCGCTATCTCTTCATCGCCAAAGGTTCAGCAGCAGAAGTGCGTGCTCAGGCTTACATTGCTGTGGACCAAGGCTACATCACTCAGGAAAACTTTGATGCTTTGTATCAACTCACTGACCAAACAAATCGCCGTATTCGTGGCCTCATCACTTATCTTGAACAACATCCTACTGGCCCGATTCTTCCTACCCACAACCCATAACCCACAACCCACAACCGATAACGGAGGTCCTTATGTTAACTACTGATCCATTAAAGCGTGTTCTTTACATTGATCTCGCGCGCCGCAGTTTTGAGGTGCGCGAGCGCCCGGAACTTTTCGACGAAAGTTTGGGCGGAACCGGCGTCGGCATCCGCCTGTTAGAAGAGGAATGTCCTGCAGGCGCGGACCCGCTCGGACCGCAGAACCCCATCATCTTCGCCGTGGGTCCGCTGGTGGGCTTGTATCCGCTGGCCTCCAAGACGGTGGCGATGTTCAAATCGCCACACACGGGCAATTTGGGCGAGAGCCACGCGGGAGGACGCAGCGCCGTCTCCATCCGCCTGGCGGGCTACGGGGCGGTGGTGATTCGCGGCGCGAGCACGATGCCCGTGTATCTGGTGATTGACGAGAGCGGCGTGCAATTTCGCGATGCTTCGGCGCTGTGGGGGACGCGCAGCAGCTACACGACCGGCTCGGTGCTGCGTCGCCGTGAGTCGGGCAGCGGTTTGCGTTCGATTATGCGCATCGGGCGCGCGGGCGAGAAGCTGGTCAGCTATGCCTGCGTCATCACGGAGACGTACCGCCATTTCGGGCGCTTGGGGTTAGGCGCGGTCTTTGGCAGCAAGCAGCTCAAGGCCATCGTCGTGGAAGGCAAGCGCAATCTGCCGGTGGCGGATCGGCGCGCCTTCCGCACCACGTATGACGCGATTTTCAAAGCCGCCGTCGAATCGCCGTTGATGAAAAAATACCACGATCTGGGCACGCCCATCAACGTGGTCCCGCTGGATGCGATTGGCGCGCTACCCACGCGCAATCTGCAATCCGGGCGCTTCGAGGGCGCGGAGGCCATTTCCGGCGAGAGCCTGGCGGCAAATTATCTGGGGCGGCGCATCGCCTGCGCGCATTGCCCGGTGGCCTGCGTTCACCTGGCGGCGCTGCGTCTCCCCTATCCCAACGATCCCTATTTCTACAAAACGCTGATGCTCGGCTACGACCATGAACCGATCTTCGCCGCGGGCAGCATGTTGGGGCTGGACGACGTCCCCGGCATGTTGCAGGTGCTCGATGAGATGGAAGTGCAGGGACTCGACGCGATGAGCGCGGGCGTGACCCTGGCGTGGGCGACGGAAGCTTTCGAGCGCGGCCTCATTACTGAGGCGGAAACCGATGGGCTGGCGCTGGCCTTCGGTAACGCCGTTGGCTACATCGAGGCCGTGAAACGCATTGTCAGCCAGCCGACCGACTTCTACAAGGCGCTCGCGCGCGGCGTCGAGCACGCGGCGTCGGTCTACGGCGGGCTGGATTTCGCGCTGGCGTTTGGCGGCAACGAGATGCCCGGCTACCACACCGGCCCGGCATGTCACGTGGGTTGGCTGGCCGGCGCGCGTCATAGCCACCTGGACAACGCCGGCTACAGTCTCGACCAGAACGCGGCGAAGAAAGGGCAGACTTTGACGCCGGAATTTGTGGGCGAGACGTTGGTGACTGAGGAGCGTTGGCGGCAGGTGCTCACGAGCCTGGTCGTGTGCCTGTTCGCGCGCGGCGTCTACACGCAGGAGGCTGTGCTTGGCGCGTTGGCGGTGGCCGGTTTCCCGTGGACGGCGAGCGACCTGGAGCGTCTGGGCGCGGAGACGCTGCGCCGCAAAATCGCCTTCAAACAGCGCGAAGGCTTCGACTTTGGCGCGTTGCGTGTCCCGCAGCGCATCACCGAGACGCCGTCGCCCGCCGGGCCGTTCGACGAGGCGTTTGTGCGCGCGGCGATTACCCATTTCAGCGATCGGGTGTGACGATGGACGAAGTACCTCCCATTCCAAAACCTTCGCCAGATAGTTCTAACCGCCGCGATGCTGATTGCGTCTGGAACTATCACGGCTACAAGCTCGACAAGGGCAATTTCACCACGGCTATGGTACACTTGTACCGGGCCGAAATCACGCGGGTGAATTTGTGGCGCAATCGCCTGGATACCACGACGAATTGGGCGGTGGTTGCCACGGCAGCCGCGCTGACGTTTTCGTTCGGCAACCAAGACAACCCGCATTTTGTCTTGCTGTTGACACTGTTGTTGGTGTTGATCTTCCTCAACATTGAAGCGCGACGCTACACGTATTACTCGTTGTGGTATCATCGCGCGCGGTTGATGGAGACGGATTTCTTCGCTGCCATGCTCGCGCCGCCATTCGAGCCGGCGGCGGACTGGGGGGATGCGCTCGCCGATGTGTTGCGTCATCCGGTTTTCCCCATCTCGCACTGGGAGGCGATGGGCAACCGTTTCCGTCGCAACTACGCGGCGATTGTTGCTGTGATCCTTGTTAGTTGGATCCTCAAATTGACGGTCCATCCCGCTCCTATCGGCAGTTTGCGGGAGTTGGTTGCGCGCGCGGCCATCGGACAATTGTTTCCCGGTCCATTGGTCGTCGCTGTGGTGTTGTCTACATACCTGCTTTTGTTTCTAATCACGCTGGAAGGTCTGCGGCGCTTCAAAAAACGCGGCGCGCCACGGCGGGATGAGTGGCAGCACAAAGGACCAAGCTGGTTCAAATCTGGGGTTGCGCCCAATCTGGCCGTCATCGTTACCACGGAGAAAGATCGTATCTCTGCGCGTTTGATGACGGAGCTGGGCCGTGGCGTGACCGCGATGGACGGCACGGGGATGTACACGGGCGAGAGTCGAAGTGTGTTACTGTGCGCCATTACCGATGTGCAGATGCCGCACCTCAAATCCATCGTCCGCGAGGTAGACCCTGATGGCTTTGTCGTCGTCACGCAGGCCAGAGAAGTGCGCGGCGGACATTTTGTGACGCACGAAGCGCCAAGTTAGGGCAAAAAACGGGAACTTCCTTGCGCGTTTGAGCGTCATAATTTCTGGGATTTTTCTAGGTGAGGTTGATATGTCTGCCGAAAACATTGCGAAACCTGTGAAGAAAAACATTATCGCGCTTATGGTAGGCGCTCTCCTGCGTCCTAAAGCGACGTTTACCTATCTCAAGGATAACCGCAAGCGCGCGTGGTGGCTGCCCGCTCTCCTCATTATGCTGCTGACGCTCGCGCCGATTTTCGTTGCAGCGCGGCAGTCATCATCCAACGCGGGGCCAGCGGCGGAAGCGGGTGTGGTCTCCGATGCGAAAGGCATCGCCGTGGAAGGCGGCGCTGCGTCAAGTATGGAAGCTCCGCCGCCTGAGTCGTCATCCGGGAGCACGCCCGGCGTCTTAACGCTGGTCAGCGCGATCCTGGGGACGCCGGTAGCGTGGCTGGTTTGGGGCGGCGCGCTCTATCTGGCGAGCGTGTTCCTGGGACGCAGCAGCAGCTTTGGGCAGATGTTCCGTCTGGTGGTGTGGACGTGGCTGCCTTATGGATTGCGCGGTCTGGTGCAGACGGTTTATATCCTGGCGACCGGCAACACGATTGTCAACGCCGGCTTATCGGGTTTCGTTATTGATAAAAGCGCGGAGTCGCTCATTCCCGCCGGCCCCGGACAATTGGCGTTAGCCAGCATCCTGGGGCGCGTGGACATTTACATGGTCTGGCATCTGCTGCTGGTGAGTGTGGGACTGATGGCCTTTACGAATCTGACGCGCCGGAAGGCGTGGACGGCGGTGCTGGCAATCTGGCTTGTGTTGGCTTTGCTCGGTATTCTCCCGGCGATTTTCGGCGGGATGTTGGGCGGTATTTTGAATGGCTCGTCGGGCGTCAGAACTTACGGCTAGGCGCATCCAACCGAGGCGATTGTAGGGCGGATGAACGAGCCGATCATTCACACGCAAAATCTCCATCGCGACTTCACGATGGGCGATCAGGTTGTCCACGCGCTGGATGGCGTTGAATTGCAGGTCAACGCCGGCGACTTTCTAGCAGTGATGGGGCCGTCGGGGTCGGGCAAATCCACGCTGCTCTACTTGCTCGGCGGATTGGACCGGCCCACCGCCGGTGAAATCTGGGTCAGCGGGCGCGACATCGCGCAACTGGACGAAAACGATCTGGCGACGTACCGAGGGCAGGAAATTGGCTTCGTCTTTCAAGCGTTTCATCTCGTCCCGACGATGACGGCGCTGCAAAACGTGGAATTCCCGATGATTTTCAATCGCGTTTCGCCGTCGGCGCGGCGAGAGCGGGCGAAAACGCTGTTGGACCGCGTCGGTCTGAGCGACCGGATGGCGCACAAGCCCACCGAGCTTTCCGGCGGGCAGCAGCAGCGTGTCGCCATCGCCCGCGCCCTGGCAAACGATCCGCGCATCATCCTCGCCGACGAGCCGACCGGCAACCTCGATACGCACACCGGTCAGGAAGTGCTCGACCTGCTCACGCATCTCAACCGTGAGGAAGGTCGCACCATCATCATCGTCTCACACGACCCTTCGGTGACGCGCTTCGTCACGCGGGACATTCATTTGTTGGATGGGAAGGTCGTAAAGACGTAAAACGTAAAACGTAAGACGTAAGACGTAAAACGTAATTCGTAATTCTCTGTGAGGATTCTATGAAACAAAGTGTAAAATGGAGTTTGGTTTTAGGGCTGGCGATTACGCTGGTGTTGGGAGTTGTGGCATGGGGCGCGGCGCAAGCGCCGGTGAATGTGGAGCCGAGCACGCTGCGCACCGATGTTGGCGGCGCGGTGAGTATCTATGCGACCGGCGTGTTGACCTTTACGCAAGATTACACCGTTCGCCTGATCAACTACGGCATTCTGGCGACCACTTACGTCAACCCGACGGCGCTGCAAGCGACGGTGCCGGCCGGTTTGGCGGCTGGCGATTATACACTGGCTGTTCTCGATGCTGGCGGTATGCAAGTTGGCGTCGGGACGATTCGCCTGGTCGCGCCGCCCGCCCCAACGGCGACGCCCAAGCCCGAATCTCCGCCGCCGGCCGGTAAGCCTATCCTCACTGTGCGCAATTACACCGTTGAGCCGCTGCAAGTGCGCCCTGGACAGGAATTCACCGTCAGTGTTGAAGTATACAACAACGGCAGCCGCGCCGGAGAAAACACGATGGCCGTCTTCCCCGGCGGGACGTTCATCCCCCTGGGCGATAAGGGCCACCTCTTCTGGCAAGTGCATATCAACGCGACGTTTGTGGCGACGCAGCGCTTCCGCGCTCCAGCCTCCATCACCAACGGCATCCATAATGTCGAGGTGCAGCTTTCGGCCAACGACTGGGAGGGCAACCACTACGACTACCCGGCGACCATCCCTGTCGAAGTCATCGGCGCGAGCAGCGGTGCAGCGCCTACCGGCAAGCCCAAAGTGCTCATCGAAGGCGCGACGACCACGCCGCCTGTCATCACGCCGGGGATGCCCTTCTCGCTGACCCTCGTGCTGGCGAATCGCGGCAGCCGCACCGCCGCCAACATTCTGGCGCACGCGGACGCAGCGATGGCGATTCCTGCGTTTGGCGGCAACGTCGTTTCCACCGATGTGCTGAAAATTGATAACCTTGTCACGGTGACGTTGCCTCTGCTGCTCAAGCCGGTGAAAGAGGGCGGGCGGCAGGGCTTGACCATCGCGCTGGAATACAGCGATTACAGCGGCGGAAGTTATTCCGATCAGCAGACGGTGGGGATTGACATTGACACCAGTCTGGCGAATCGCCCGCAACTGCTGATCAACGCCTACCATACTGAACCGCAAAGCATCTCGCCGGGCGATAGTTTCACGCTCACGCTCGAACTTGCCAACGTCGGCGGCGGCGACGCGCAGCGCATCACGTTGGCCCTGGGGGGTGAGGAGGGCGAGAATCTTGGCTCGTTTGTGCCCATTGAAGGCAGCAACGTTAGCTTCGTGCCCAATGTGACCGCCGGCGAAACCGCCGCGATCACTCTGCGGCTGATGGTCGCCGGGAACGCCGAAACCAAAGCGCACAACCTGCCTGTGGCGCTGGCCTACGACACTGGAACCGGCACGCGCGAGAAGGATACGCAGCGCGTCAGCCTGATGGTCTTCCGCCGTCCGCAGTTCAAGGTCAGCTTCTACCGCCCCGTGGAAGGTTCGGCGATGGTAGGCCAGCCGTTTGCGTTGCCGATTGAAGTCGTCAACTCAGGGACCGCGCGCTTCAACGTTCCTACGCTGGAAGCCACGGGCGAGGGCCTGGAGTTTATGGGTGAGTCGAGCACCTACGTCGGCAACCTCGATCCCGGCGGTTCATGGACGCTCGATGCGATGGCGATGTCCGCCACGCCGGGGCCGGTGGATGTGGTCGTCAACGTCTATTACGTGGACGACCTCAACCGCACGCAAATCTTCAGCCAGACGCTCACCGTTGAGGTGCAAGACGCGCCGCAAGAAGGCGGCGAAGGCCCGTTTAATCCCGAAGAACTGCCCGAAGAGCAACCGGAAACCTTGCTGCAAAAAGTCCTCCGCTTCCTCAAAGGCTTCCTGGGCCTGGGCAGTTAAAAGAGGCAGGATGCAAGAGGCGGGATGCAGGATGCAAGATGCATATTGCTATTCGCTGATTCTCTATTCGCCGATTCTCCATTCGCCGATTCTTTGATTCTCTATGACCATTCGTGACTTACTTCGATTAGTACTCAGTAACCTCAAGCGCATGAAAGCGCGCGTGGCGATGACGGCGATTGGCGTGATCATCGGCACGGCGGCGGTGGTCGTGCTGATGTCCCTGGGGGCTGGCTTGCAGAAGTTGGCGACCGAAAGCCTCTACGGGATGGGCGGCCTCGACGAGTTGATGGTGCGCAACGATAACTACTGGGGGATGATGGAGGTCAAGCCTGGCGGAGGGCAACAGCAGCAACAGCAAACCCTTGTGCTGGACGACGCCATGCTGGATCAAATCCGCCAAATGGACGGTGTTATCGCGGTGACGCCGTTCCTGGATGTGCAGATGATGGGGCCGCTCAAACTGGATCGCCAGGAAGGGTGGGGGCAGATCTACGGCGTGACAATGGAGGACTTCGTCAAAATCGTCAAACTCAAGCGCGGCACGATGGAACTCTACCGGGGTCAGGTAGTGATCGGGAGCATGGTGCCCGAGAACTTCATCCCCTGGCAAGAGCGCGAGAACAACGAAACGCCGCCGCCAGCGCCCGAATTGATGGGAAAAATGCTGCAAATGATCCAATACTCCTGGAACGAGGGTGACATGAACCCAACCGAGAGCGTCATCGCGCGCCTGGAAGTGGTGGGGGAATTGAAACCGCAGGGGTATATGTACGACTACAGCATCTTTATGCCGCTCAAAGAGGCGCAGCGGCTCAACCAGCGGACAAACGCCGGAATGTCGCCGGACATGCAACAGCCGGCGCGCAAAGGCTATGCCCAGGCTTTAGTCAAGGTGCAGAATCCCAACCAGGCGCCCGCCGTCGAACAGCAGCTCAAGGATATGGGATTCTCCGTGCAGTCGGATCGCCAGCAGTTGGAGAGCATCAATCAATTCTTCCTGATTATCCAGGCCGTGCTCGGCGGGATCGGCGCAGTGGCGTTGTTGGTCGCGGCGTTTGGCATTGCCAATACGATGGTGATGGCGATCTACGAGCGCACGCGCGAGATCGGCTTGATGAAAGCCGTCGGCGCGACCAACCAGGATGTGATGTCGGTCTTCTTGACCGAGGCGGGGAGCATCGGCTTTCTGGGCGGCGTCGGCGGGGTGCTGCTGGCGCTGGGCGTCAATGCGGTGATCAACGTGGCTGGGCAATCGCTCATCTCGCAGGGCGGCGGCGGTTTTATGCCGATGGGGCCGGGGATGGGTGGACAGGAAGCGGCAAAAGCGTTGACAGCCACACCCTTATGGTTGCCAATCTTTGCTATCGTCTTTGCTGCCTTGATCGGCGTCGCTTCCGGCATTTACCCGGCCATCCGCGCCGCCGCGCTCAGTCCTATTCATGCGTTGAAGTATGAGTAATGCAACTACGTAAAGCGTAAAACGTAAGTAACTATTCAGGCGTCATCCTTCGGCAAGCTCAGGACAGGTCTCCGAACGGAGCGGAACGAGTGGAGCGAAGTAGCTTGCCCTGAGCTTGTCGAAGGGAGGAATCTCGGCTTTTGCAGCGCCAAGACCCTTCGACTCCGTTTCACTCCGCTCAGGGTGACGGTCGTATTGTAGGCAGGCTGAATAGTTACAAACGTAAAACGTGAAACGTAAGCCGACTTGTACGTTTTACGCATTTACGTTTTATTCTCCCCTCGCAGGCGCTTCCCCATCGTGCAATCGCAGCGTCAACGCCAGCCCCGGCGTGATGGCAGTGGCCGACGTGAGCACCTGCCCCGTTTCGCGCTCCTGCACAATGGCGTACCCACGCGCCAGCACGGCGTCGGGATTGAGGGAAGCGAGGCGCGCGGTCAATCCTTGCGCTTTCTGCCGCTGCACGATTATCTGGTGTTTGACGGCTGCATCCGCGCGCCCGAGCAGATCGTCTACCCGCTGGCGGGAATTGGCGAGTCGCGCCGCCGGCGAGAGGTATTGCAGAGCGCGATTGAGCCGCGTCACCTGTTCCTGGAATCGCCGCACGCGCGCCTCGAAGGTGCGCGTCAGGCGCGTTTGCCGCTGTTGCAGCGCGGCTTGTAGCTCGGCGCGGTCGGGCGTCGCCATCTCCGCCGCCGCTGACGGGGTGGGGGCGCGCCGGTCGGCGGCGAAATCGGTGAGCGTGAAGTCCGTCTCGTGCCCCACACCGGAGATCACCGGGATGCGCGAGGCCGCCACAGCCCGCGCCACACGTTCATCGTTGAACGCCCACAAATCTTCCAGCGAGCCGCCGCCGCGCACGATGAGGATGACATCGACATCGTCCCGTGCGTTCAACGCTGCCAATGCCGCGACGATCTGGGGTGGGGCGGTCTCGCCCTGCACCAGCGTTGGCGCGAGCAATACCTCCGCCAGCGGGTAGCGCCGCGTGAGCACGTTGATCACATCGCGGAACGCCGCTGCCGTTGGCGACGTGACCACGCCGATCTGGCGCGGATACACCGGCAGCGGGCGTTTGCGTTCCAACGCGAACAGTCCTTCGGCTTCTAACTTGGCCTTGAGGCGTTCGAATTCCTGGTAGAGCGAGCCGCGCCCGGCAGGACGGATGGCATCCACGTAAATCTGGTAGCGCCCGCCTTGTTCGTACAGGCCGATGCGCCCGTGGATGACGACTTGATCCCCGGAGCGCGGCACGTAGGCGAGCGTCTGCGCCTGGTTGCGCCAGACGACGCCGTTCATCTGCGCGCCGGCGTCTTTTAATGTGAAGTAGATGTGACCCGATGAGGCCCGCGAGAAGTTGGAGACCTCGCCTTCCAGCCACACATCTTGTAGCAGCGGCTCCTGTTCCAGCAGCGCGCGAATCCGCGCGGTAATCTCGCTGACGGTGTAGGGGCGTTCAGGTTGTGAGAAAAGTCCGATTTGATTCCACATTGTTTTGCCTTCAGAAAATGAGCGTCAAGGTGATGATGAGGAGCAATCCGCCGCCCACACTCAGCAACAAAATCGCCGTCGTTGCGGGCATCGCCAACAGGTGAATTCCGCCGAAGACGCCGATGAGGTAGAGCGTCGCGCCCAAAATAAACAGGAAGCGTTCCACGCCGCGAATGTGCACCGTGTTGCTGCGCGACGTCGAACGCCGTGTGGAACGTGTGGAACGACGGCGTGTCATAATAATGTCTCCTCTCACCATAGCCACCGAGTACACAGAGAGCACAGAGAAAAAAACTCTGAGAACTCTGTGTTCTCTGTGGCCTAAAATTTGATTCCTTGTAACAGATCAGGGCGCGCAGATTTCCGGCAGCGGGCCGGTATGATGCGGGTCGAACCACTTGAGCAGCGGCTCTTCCACTGCCCAGAGTTCGTCGAACAGGGCACGGATTCTGTGCAATGGCAAGACGGCTGCCGTGAGTGGATCGAGCGCGCAGGCGTGGAAGGCGGCTTCCGGGTCGCGGTTGAGGACGGCGTACACGGCCAATTCCTGCACGGCGACGTTGGAGCGGTTGAGCGCGGCGAGCTGCGGCGGCAGGTCACCCACGTAACACGGATGGACGCCACGCGCATCCACCAGACACGGGACTTCCACGCAGCAGCCGTTGGGCAGGTTGGTGATGAGGCCGGTGTTCATCACATTGCCGTTGAAGCTGTAGGGGACGTTCGTCAGCATCGCCTCCATGATGCCGGTGGTGAACTCGCGGGAAAGGCGCAGCTCGCCGACGGGCGCGGCGCCGTCGTCCACGCCGGTATCCTTCATCCACTCGCGGACGTTGCGCGGCGTATCCGGCACTTCGCGGAGGCGCAGGCCGAAGCGCGCCAGCAATTCCGGCGTCTGGCGGAAGTAGGGCAAATACTCGGAGTTGTGGTGGCTGCTCTCGGTGACGAAGTAGCCGAAGTGCTTCATCAGCTCGAAGCGCACTTCCTCGCCGATGACGTGCAAGGGGTCGGCGGCAAACTGGCGCAAGCGCGGGTAGAGGTCTTCCTTGCCGCGCCGCAATTCGAGCACCCAGGCCTGGTGATTGATGCCGGCCACCAGGTACGAGACCTCGTCGTAGGGCGCGTCCACCATCGCCGCCAACTGCATCGTCGTCCCCTGGACGCTGTGACAGAGGCCGACGTTGCGCACGGACGAATCCACGGAATGGAGCCAGGTGAGCATCGCCATCGGGTTCGTGTGGTTGAGGACGTAGGCATCGGGGCACAATTCTTCCATATCCCAGAAGAACTGGTGCTGCACCGGCCCGGTGCGTAGAAAGCGGAAGATGCCGCCCACGCCGATAGTGTCCGCCACGGATTGCTCGATGCCGTACTTGCGCGGGATTTCGATTTCATCTTTGGCGGGATAGCCGGAGTACGCTGCGCCGCCCACAGCCACCGAGGTGATGACGAAATCCGCCCCCGGCAATACCTCGCGCCGGTCAGTAGAGGCCACGACCCTGGTGGGCAGGTTGTACCGGTCGATGGTGCGCTGCACATAGTCGGTCACTTTCTTGAGCCGCCCGGGGTGGATGTCGCACAGGCAGATTTGGGCGTCGCGGAGGTTTTCACGGGACATGATGTCCACGGAGAGCCGTCCGCCAAAGCCGCTGCCCGCGCCGATGATGACGATCTTGGTCATGGTTATACTCCTTTGTGTAGTAGCGACTTCAGTCGCTTTTTTTTACGACTGAAGTCGTTACTACGCTGTTTGCCAGGAGTTTAGGCCAATTTGCGCGAGTGTCAAAGGTATTACCGCACGATCTTGAACCGCCAGAAGAGCACGGCCGAGAGGACGTGAAAACCGCCGGCGATGAAAAAGACGACGGGGAGACTGACCCAATCGGCCAGATAATTGCCGATCAGCGGGGCGATGAAGAGGGTTAAACTGGCGATCATCGTATTCAACGCGATGAAGCTGGGGCGTCTGTCGGCCGGCGAGACGTTCAGCAAGGTGTCGAAGAAGGCGATGTCAATGCCGGTGCTGAAAAAGCCTTGTACAACGGCGATCAACGGCAACCAGAGCTGGTCTTTTGCCAGGCCGGTGAAAACCGGATACAGGCCCAATAATGTTGCACAGATCAGCAGCGGCATACGGTAGCCCTTGCGGCTGATGAGCCGTCCCCAGACGATATAGCCGACGATTAATGCTATTTTGCCGACTGTTGCTTGCCAGCCGATCCACAGATCAGACGCATCCAGACTGCGGATCCAGTAGATGGTGTACAAAGCTGCCGGCAGGTTGACGCCAAATCGCAAGGCTGTCGCTGCGATTTCGTATTGGATGAAGGCTGGCACGTTCATGGCCCGCAGGTACGCGCGCACACGCTGCTGGAAGGGGATGGCCGTCCCCTTGGGGTGTTCCGGCTGGATGTTCTCCGGAATGCGCAGTTGGCCGAAGAAGTACATCCCTGCCACGCCGCCAACAAACGAGACGAAGAACACAATTTGATAGTTCAGCGGGAAGGGCAGCCGGTCGAGAATGTAGCCAAACGTCGCCGTTGAAGCCGCCGTCACCACGCTGAGGATGGCCCAGCGGATGCCGTTGACCCTGGCGCGGCGTTCAGCCGGGATAACCTCGGCCACAACTCCCATCCACGAGGATTCCAGCAGCGTCGCCGGAATGGACTTGAGCGCCCAGATGATGACGATGATCTCCGCCAATCCTTTGTGTGCGAAGAATGGCAGCGCGGCGATCAGCAGAAACGATCCACGGTGAGAGATGCGCACCAGGTTCGTGTAGCGCACCAGGTCGCGCTGCCGTTCCACGATGCGCCCCGCCGGAATCGAAGACAGCGCCATCACAATGGCCGGCAGCGATGTCAGCAGGCTGACGATCAAATTGGATGCGTCGAGCCGCACAATGAACACCGAGAGGAAATTGAAGATGCCGCCCATCATCAGCCCTTGAAGAGCGGTGTCAATCGTAAAGTTGAGGATATTGCGATTCTGGATGGAAAGTCGGCTTAGACGCACGTGGTTATACCTCTGTGTTGAATGATGGCCTGCAATGCTATGCTGTAGGGAGTGTAAGTCTATTGCGGCGTTTGTCAAAACACGGTTGACAATCGCGTGCTCCTTACTATCATTTGGTTAACAAGATTTCTATACTGTTAATCAGCTTGTAAAACGATAGTGGAGGTACTATGGCACGCATGGCGTGGCGCTCGCGATTGGCAATCTTTGTTGGTTTGAGTTTTCTCTTGATTGTGTTGGCTGTGGTCATCCCCGTGCGGCTTCTCTATTCATCTGCGGCCCCCAATTCTGCTCCTCTTGTCGTTTTGGACCTTGGCATGTCGCACTCGTGCGCTTTGATCGAAGGCGGCGTCCGCTGTTGGGGCTACAATGCTTACGGGCAACTGGGAACGAACGACCTGGCGGATCGCCCTGTGCCGGTCCAGGTCAGCGGTCTTGTCTCTGGGACGAAGATGATCGCCGTAGGGAGCTTTCACAGCTGCGCGTTACTGGATACCGGCAGTGTGAAATGCTGGGGCTCTAACAGGCAAGGGGAACTGGGCACCGGGACGTATGATGGCAGCCCGACCCCTGTCGCTGTGAGCGGGCTGGCTTCCGGTGTGAAAGGGATCGCCGCCGGATACAATCACACCTGCGCCATCATGGCAACCGGCTCGGTCAAGTGTTGGGGATCGAATGGCAATGGTCAGCTCGGCGCGGGCGCGATTGGGGGGACCAGTAATGTGCCCGTGGATGTGATCGGACTCGGCAATGTGACGGCAATTGCGGGCGGCGGCGCGCACACGTGCGCGTTGCTCGGCGACGGGCGCGTCAAGTGCTGGGGCTACAATTATTATGGCTCACTCGGCAACGGCAATACCGCCGATCAAAACACGCCTACCGACGTGGTGGGATTGTCGGACGTCAAACAGATCGAGGCGGGGTATCTGCATACGTGCGCCCTACTCAACACCGGGACCGTGAAGTGTTGGGGATCGTTTGCCAATCTGTGGGTCAATA
>Ga0208197_1000080_pt1 | contig 119844 bp, 94 predicted proteins | sample AD_JPNNA4_MetaG_FD_184444 | JGI IMG/M metagenome (GOLD analysis project Ga0208197, IMG submission 184444) | Active sludge microbial communities of municipal wastewater-treating anaerobic digesters from Japan - AD_JPNNA4_MetaG (SPAdes) (version 2) | ecosystem: Engineered > Bioreactor > Anaerobic...
GCCTAATCTGGACTTTGATTTCGATCTGGTAGTTAGCCATCGGATACCTCCACGATCATCCTGAAGTGGTAGGATTATACCCGTTTTGGCTAACCTGGTGAATTCCGTAGCCCAACCGCACAGGTGGAAATTTTGTAGAGCAAACTGTCAGTTTGCTGCGCCCGCAAGCTAACAGCTTGCGCTACATTTCCTTCATCCAACCTTTGGTGAACCGCAGGTTAATGGCTTTGAGCTGCCGCGCGCTGCTTCCACGTTTCCATTTCCCTTCCGTTAAAATTTTGTAGAGCAAACTGTCAGTTTGCTGCGCCCGCAAGCTAACAGCTTGCGCTACATTTCCTTCATCCAACCTTTGGTGAACCGCAGGTTAATGTGGAATTCCTTTGGAAAGCAAACCACAAAATACACAGAACACACGGAATTGAAATCCGGGAATCTGCTTCATCTGCTAAATCTGCTGACAAGACGCTTCCGTCTCAGACGTGCCTTCCCACTCGGCGAGGAAGCACTCATAGGCGGCAATGACCGCATCCAGTTTTTTGTTCTCGATCACCCCACGCCCGATCCAGTCGTCGCCTTGCCGGGCGTAGGCATCCTTGAGAAACTGCCGGATCTTATCCGGTGTGAACGTCGGATCGGTGCGTCGCTGTTCCTCAAGGTGGGCGTAGATAGTCTCGAAAGTCTGCTCGTAGACCAGACGCGGGAAATCGTCGCTGTCTATGACCGGCGCCGACATATTAGCCTTCCTATGCTTGCTTTCGCGCCACGCGCGCCATAAAACGTGCGGTATCAATGATGAAACGCTCGTGCTGGCCCTCGCCGATTTTCTCCACGGCGTCCCAGGCTTCCACGCGGAAACACACGCGCGGCATCGCCATCTCGGTCACTTCGGCGCGCACCCGTATCGTCATCCCAACCGGCGTTGCAGCAAGGTGACGTATGCCGATGTACGTGCCGACCGAGCTTTGCCCGGGTTCCAGATAAGGCGTCAGTGCCGTCTGCGCCGCGTTCTCCATCAGCGCGACGAGGTGCGGCGTGCTCAACACCGGGGCCAACCCACTGCCATAGACAGCAGCGGTATCGCTTTCGGCGACAATGTGGGTGATTTCGTTGGTCAATCCAGGTTCGATAGGCATACAGGCTCCTGAGAATGGCAAATGGCAAATGGCAAATGGCAAATGGCGAATGGCGAATAGCGAATTACGAGTCCCTAATCCTCCCTCACCGCGCGAGAATGGGGACGATGAAACCGAACAGACACCACACGTCCAGGGCAGCCAACGCGAGCAGCAGCACAGCACCGAGGAAACCGCGCCAGGTTTTGGGGAGGAAAGCAGCCACCGGCAGTGCGATCATCGCCGCGCCGAACATCGCCATCGGCCAGAGCGGCAGGTCGCCGGCGATCCATCCAACAATGCCGGCCACGACGAGGGCGAGCAACATCAATAACGCTGTGATTACGGCCAGTTTGTGCTCCAGGAGACGTTCTAATCCGGCGACGGCGCCCAGTCCCAGGAGCGGCAGCGCCGGGAAAAGATAACGCCCTTGATGTTGTACGAAAGTGAGATTGTATCCCACGAATAGGACCAACGTGATGAGCGCCGAAGCGCCGAGCACCAGTAAGCCGTCGCGTTGCCGTGCTTCCAGACCGTCGCGCACCCCCCGCGCCAGCCGCCACCCTGCGCCCCACACACCGAGGATAGAGAAGATCGCCAGTCCCAGGTAAATGCGCGCGTCCAATACTACACCCATCCAGCCAAACTGTCCCCAGAACGAGCGGAACGTCGTGCGGGCCGCGCTGCCGAGGAACGGCAACAGGCCGTCGCGGGCGATCCAATCTGCCGTGCGTGGCTGTCCAACGACGACGCTATCGTGGCGGATCAGCCCCATCATATCCGGCCAGCCGTAGACGACGACGTTGCGCGTCCACCACAAAGCCCCCAGCGCCAGCGCCGGGCCGAGGATGAGGAGCGCTTCGCGCGCACTCCACCGCAGCGATTGTCCTGCACGCCGGGCGCGCAGCGCAATCGCCAACGCCGCCAGCACAAGCGCGCCGTAGCCCGTGGATTTGGTCAGCAACAGCAGGCCCAGTACACCACCCAACAACCACGAGGGCGTTTGTCCGCGCAGGTAACGCAGCGCCAGCCACAGCCAGAACCACAACAATGCAAGCGTCAGCACGTCGTTGTTGATCGCGGCCATCATCGCCACAAACTGGGGAATGAAGGCGACGATGCCGCCGCCAAACCAGGCCCTACCGCGATGATCCGGCCAAAATTCGTACAGGATTGCCATCACCATCGCAACGCCGACGCCACCCAACATCAGTGAGAACAGCCGCAGTGCGACGACCGAGCCACCACTGAGCCGATAAATCGGCGCCGCCAGCAGGTAATAGAGCGGCGGCTGGTGATCTTCGTATTCCAACGCGGCCACCGGGAGTTCCGGCGGGAAGCCCTCTGAGGTCAGGCGCGACAAGTACGCCTGGTCATAATCGCCCGGCTCCATCACCGGGAAGCCTTTGCCTTCGGCCAGGGCACGGATGTAGTTATAGTGCGCCGGTTCGTCGGGCGCTTGCCAGGCAGGTGTGTATATCGCATAAAGTGTTCCGATTGCCAAGTAGACGATGAGAATAACCAGTGCCGGCCAATCCTTCTTCATCATCCTTTGCCTCCCGTCCCTTGCATCTTGCCCCTTTCTCATCTATACTGGATTTGTCGGCCTGTTATGTATTCCAGAGCTTTCTCCGCCACGAGGATCGCCGCGAAGAACGGCAGGTCCACCAACAACGTACTTCCGCCAAGCAGGACCATCAGGCGCACGGCGACGGTGAGGAACTGCCCCAACCCGTTCAATAGCAGTGCTCCCCCGCCGAACAACAGGACAAGGAACCCCAACACGATGGCAACAAAGCCCAGATACGGCCAGGCGTGGATGTCAGAGCGGCTCGGCAGCATCGTGTTGCCGATGGCGAAGACCAGGTAGGCCCAAATCCACACATCGGGAGCGTGCAGTGCGGCGGAAAGGGCTTTGAGCGCGGCCAACCAATCCTGCGCAACCAGGGCTGCGATTACCTCGGGCGTGCCGAAGATTTTGTAACCCAACGCGATGACGACCAGGCCGCCGCAGAACAACGGCGCCGCGCCGATGATGCTCGCACGGATGAAATCGGTCTGTTGCACCGGCACAAAGCCCAGTTGGATGCGCTTGCCCACCTTGCGCGGCAAAATGTTGATCCGCCCGATTTTGACGCCGACAATGGCCGCCGCCAGCGCGTGACTCACCTCGTGCAGGAAGACGCCGGGCAGTAAGATGATGGCGTACATGTACAGGGCGATTCCTTCATGGTTGCTCAGAAGGTACATCACGCCCTGGAGATGACGATGCAGCCAGCGGTCGGCCCAGAACAACAATCCCAGGACGACAAACAATTCCAACAGCAGCACCAGCACCGGAGTCAGGACATCCACAGGTTCCTCAAAATAGTCGGATAGTCGTTAGTCGGGTAGTCAGATAGTCAGATAGTCAAATAGTCGGATAGTCAGATAGTCAGATAGTCGGATAGTCGGATAGTCAGATAGTCGGGTAGTCAAGATGGTTTTCTATCGTTATCCCAACTATCCCAAATGATACCATAGATGGGGGAATAGCAAATGGCAAATGGTGAATAGCGAGTGGTGAATAGCGAATGGCGAGTGGTGAATCAGGAATCAAAAAATCACGCCTCACGTTTCACGCCTCACACGTCACGTTTCACGCCTCACGTCTCTCGTCACTTGTACATTCCCGTTTTTCGATTATGCTTCGATCATCTTGAGAATAGGAAACGCAGAGCATGAGTTACGAAATCAGCACGCCCATCTTTGAGGGGCCACTGGAACTTTTGCTTCATCTCATCGAGAAGAATGAGCTGGATATTACAAAGGTCGCACTGGCTAAAGTGACCGATGAATTCCTGACCCGCGTGAACGAGTTGCGTGAGACGATGCAGATTGAGGTGGTGGCAGATTTTCTGGCCGTCGCCGCGCGTCTGTTGTGGATCAAGTCGCGGGCGTTGCTGCCCAAGCCGCCGGAATCGGCGCGGCTCGCGCGTGATGAGGAGGATGTCGGCGATGAATTGGTGCGTCAATTGCGCGCCTACCGACAATATAAGGAGGCCGCGCAGTGGCTCCGCGAGCGCGATGAGGCCGGATTGCGCGCTTATATCCACGCTAGCGCGCCGCCGCGTCCGCAGCACTTCACCATTGATCTATCCGGCGTGACCCTCGCCGATTTGCGCACGGCAGCACAGGCCGTGTTGTTCCCCGCCGAAGGGCCGCAGCCTCAAGAAGCCATCCAGCGCCCGCGCATTTCCATCGTGCAGCAGATACGGCTGATTCGCCAGCGTCTCATCCAATGGGCCACGGCCTCGGCCCATGCCGTCGCCGTGACTTACCGGGCACTCTTAAGCCAGCGTCCCACGCGCGTCGAAGCCGTCGTCACCTTGCAAGCGATCCTGGAATTGATCAAACAGTGCGCTGTGCAAGCACAACAGTCACAGCCGTTTGGCGACATTGTCATCGAGGCGCTCGTGCCCCCGGAGCAAATTCCCGAACCGACGGCGCCGACCGAATAGTGCGTCTGTCTATGGCCTGCTGACGGTTATGGAGGTCAAGGGTATCCGGTCATCACGCCAACGTTCGCCAACGGCGTTCAACGCCGGCAGACGTTCCCCTGAGGGCCAGTGATACATGCCGACGATGAGGTTATAGACGGCCGGCGCGACGTCTGCGCCGATGATGATGGGGTGGGGATCGGGGATTACCATCCCCGCACGCCACGTTGAAGTGGGGGCATTGCCCAAGAGCGGCGGCCCGTCGTGTTGGATCACAAGAGCGTCTTCGGCATCCACCAGATGCGTGAAAACAGACAGGTCGGCGTCTACTGGCGCGATGCTTTGCCAGTAAAGGGTGACGGTCAGGGTTTCGCCACTGCGCACAGTTTGGGCGGGCGTGAGCGTATAGCCGACAAGTCGAACGGCATTGCCAAGCATCGCCTCTGCCGGTTCGACCGGGCGTACGCGGTAAACGCAGAACGCGGCGAAACAGTGCGGCGGTGCGGCGATGGCTTCGATGCCCTGCATAAATTCGGGGAAATGGACGAACCGGCCTTCGTTGCGGTCCACCACGAGGAATTCTACAGCGTAATCGCGTATAGCCTGCACTACCTGCCCGATCTCAAGATAATCGTTGCGGATACGTTTGAACGACGTGTCGGCCAGTGCTGGCGGCGTCCTGTAGCCGTGGACAAAGGCAAGGAATTGATTGTCGGTGACGATAAATTGGCCGGGCGCGCCAGCCTGGGCGACATAAGTATAGGCTTCTGCCTGTCCTTTTGGCCACGCTGGCCAGGTGGAGGGTGTGGAGAGTCTTTGAAAGCCGAACAGCAGCGTCAGGCAGAGAAGGTATGGGGCGACGGAGCGGCGCATAATCGAATGGCGCGCGGTTTGAAATGCCTCCTTTACGCCGGTTGCCACACCTCCGCCCGCCAGGATGATCAGGGGATAGAGCAGGAAGATAAGGTAGTGTTCCCATAAAGGGCGATAGAGATATAGCGTCAGCCACGTCAAAAAAGTCCAGATCAGCGACACTCCGAGCCAGAAACGCCGGCGCAGTAACAGACTGCCGCTCAGCGCAATCACGACCAGAATCCAATGCGCCAACAAGTAATCACGAAGGGGACCCCAGGTGCTGATCTCCATTCCCACCTGCTTCGCAGAAGTCGTATTGTAGGCGTATACCCAGCGGATGAGACCCGCATCGTCTACGAGAAGCAAAGTCCCGATTCCAATGATGAAGGCGGTTACACCAAAAATGATCGTCACCCTCACACCATGGTGCAGATTGAACGGCGCATGGGGCTTGGGCGCAACGAGTATCCAGACCACCGGCAGCCCTGTGAACAGCAGCAGTGGATGTAATCCCACGGCGAACACGTAAGCCACGGCGCCGGTCAGTAGCCAGCCCAAGCGATGCGTGCGTCGGAACAAGGTGGCTGCCGTCAACGCCACCAGCGCGGCAGACATCGCCGGTAGATCGTTCATCACCACCGCTGCCCTCACGCTGAATTCGGGAATCAGCAAGAGGATGGCCATCGTGGCCGGGCCGGCGCCCTCGCCCCACCATAACTCGGCCAGTATCCCCAGACTGACAAACCCGGTTAAGGTCAGCAACAACACGGTAAAGCGGGCCGTTGTCAATGTTATGCCGCCCAATGCAAAACTCACTTCGAGGATCCAGGTCAGGTAAGGCAGTTTGTTCAGCACAACTTTGGCGTATAGGGGATGTCCTTGAAACGCCAGCGCCGCTGCCTGCAAATATGGGCCTTCGTCATAATCCCAGGCATAGCCGTCCAGATGGCGCAGCGGCGCGATCAGGTAAAGTGCGATGAGTGCTAACCACACTATTCCCCAAATCATGCGCCTGGTTCGGGGCATTTTTCTGTCATGAACGTCCATTAGGGTGCTCCCGCGATAGAAAGTGTGGTCAACACGATTTCGTTGTCCGGCGTCGCGTCCGCGCCGCGTGTAGGAAGCCGCTCGCCGGTTTCCAGGATGTAAAGTCCCGTGGTCAACGTGTAGGTGCCGGGGATGGCTTCTGCGGGGACGGTCAGCGTGTAGTCGTCGGTGATGATCTCACCCGGAATCCAGCACGTCGTCGGCGTCTGACCTTGTTGGGGCATATTATCTTGCTGGGCAACCAGCTTGCCGGACGGATCGAGCAAGTGCGTGAAGACGGTATACGGTTGAACCATCTGCGCCGTGGCTTTCCAATAGAGGGTCAGGTGCAACGGCGTCCCCGGAGCGACTTGCTCAGGCGTCAGTGTGTAGCCCAAAAGCGAGATTGCGTCTCCCAACTCAGCCCTGGTAGAATGGACAGGGGCGTTGAGGCTGAAGGTGCGTTCGCGTATCGGCGGATCGGTCACGCCGGTGGTGACGACGCGCAGGAAAGCGTTGAACACGAGCAAGTGCAGCGCCAGCAATCCCAACCATACCACGCCATGTCGGCGTTCGGATGTAAGGCGCACCAGTCCATACGCTGCCGTGATGACGGCAAACGGTGTGAGGAAAAGCCACACTCGCGCCACCTCACCCTGCGCCATCCCGGAGAGGTCGAGCAGCAGCAGGCCGAGCGCAAAACCGAGCGGCAGCGCGCCGGCATCCCGTCTATCCCTTAGATCACGTATGGCGTATCCCACGCCGAGCGCAAATCCTATCACCAGCGGCGCGCCCAGAAACGCGAAGAAGTCGTACAGGTGAAAAAACAACCACGTCCAGTAATCCCGTCCCAACCCCAGATGATAGCTCATCGAAACGCGCCAGATATCCAGAAAGCCATTCCCAAAAACTGCTTGATAGACGATCCACGGCATCACCAATCCGGCAAAGAAAACCAACGCAGCGCCGGCCAACTGCACCCACCGGCGGCGCTCGGGGTGAGGCACAACCCACAGCAAGGCGCTCAGTCCCAGCGGCGCGAGCATCGTCAGCGGGCCGAAGCTGAGGAAGCTAGCGCACGCAAGCAGCAAGCCACTTACGAAGAGCCAGGCGTGGCGAAACGTAAAACGTGATTCGTGATTCGTAATTCGTAATTCGTAATTCGCAACTCGCAACTCGTAATTCGTAACTCGTGATTCGTAGCTCGCTGATTCGCTGATTCTTGATTCTTGATTCGTCAGTCCTCGCCAGAAACAGTAAGCCGCCGCGCAGGTGAGTAGAGGATAGAATTGATCCCAACGCGCCGACCAGAGCGCGAAGGAGGGCACGAGCGGATAGGCGATCACGGCCCATAAGGCAGCCTGTTCCCCGACCGTGCGGCGCGCCAACCCGTACAATGGGAAAACGATGAGTCCCGCGAGGATGGGGAGCGCCATCTGCAATAGGGCGGCCGCTATCGTCGCGTTCGAGAGGCGCATCAATGCCAGGTCGTGACACTGGTACAGCCGCAGTGCCAGTCCCAGCGGCGCACTCACCGACGGCACAGCTTCAAGAATCCGCCGCGCACCGTAGAAAAGCAGCGGCAAGCCCGGCGGATACCGTTGTGGATGCACGGGAAATGTCGGCATCAGTTCCGGGTAACGGCGCAAGAAGTCGGTGGGATCGGTGATAGCACTCCCCACAGTAAAGACACCGCTTGCGCCCGGCGAAACGGTCCGATAGAACAACGGACGCAGGATGTCAGGAGATTCCGGGAAGAGCAAGGCTGCCTGAATAAGCGGGACGGCGAGGGCGAGGAAGATGAGGAAGAGAGTGGGAGAGTGGGGGAGTGGGGATTGGGGAGTGGGGATGGGGCGATTGAGGGATTGGAAAGGGTGGAGTTTATGGGACCAGAATAGGGTGATGACGGCATAGGCGGCGACAACGGCGGCGGGCAGGAGATGGCGCCAGGGATGGCCGGGGATGGCATAAGCCCAACGCCACGCCTCCGGCCCGCGCAAGTACGGCGTGACGTTGAAGGCGAACGCCAGCAGATAGAGGAGTGTCACCGTGGCTGTGAACCATAAGGCTTTGCGTTGCATGGCAGCATTATCCGCCGGACAATGAAAGCATAAACGTGAGCGCCTTTATCAGGCGCTCACGTCAACATCCACCGGCGACGGGGATTACAACCGCTCCGCGACGGCATTTGCTACATCCAGCGTGCCCGCGCTGCCGCCCATATCGTAAGTGCGCACCTTGCCCTCTTCGATAACGGAAGCGACGGCCTGTTCAAGGGCCGCGGCTTTGTCCGTCTCGCCGAGCCAGTCAAGCATGAGCTTGATGGAGAGCAACATCGCCATAGGATTGACCTTGTACTGTCCGGCATATTTGGGCGCCGAGCCGTGAGTCGGCTCGAAGACGGCGAAGTTGTCACCCAGGTTACCGCTGGAAGCAAAGCCTAATCCCCCCACCAATTGCGCCGCCAGATCGGAGAGGATGTCACCGAACATGTTGCTGGAAACCATCACCCCGTAGTCCTGGGGATTCTTCACCAGCCACATAGCCTGTGCGTCAATGTTGGTTTCCCACAGCGCAATGTCCGGGTACTCGGCGGCGATCTTACGCGCCTCACGCACCATCAGGCCAGAAGTTTCGCGGATAACGTTGGGTTTCTCCACCAGCGTCACCGTGGGATAGCCGAACTGCTTGGCGTACTCGAAGGCGCGCCGCACGATGCGCTGGCAACCCCGCCGGGTGAGGATACGCGCCGAGAAGGCGATGTCCGCCGAATCCACGCCGTTGAAGGCCGACATGCGCGGGCTGTGCTTTTCCAGGGCGGCGCGCACTTCCTCCGGCAAGGGATGGAATTCGACGCCACAGTACAAGTCTTCGGTATTCTCGCGGAAAACCACGATGTCAATGTCATCGCGGTAGTTGAGCGGATTGCCCTTGTAGGCTTTGCACGGGCGCAGGTTGGCGTACAGATCGAACATCTGCCGCAGCCGCACGATGGGGCTGCGGTAGACCAACCCCTTGCCCTGCAATTCCGGGATCAATTCGGCCTCAGCTTCTTCCTTTGGCTTGGAGGTGATCGCGGCAAACAGCGCGCAAGTACAGGTTTTGAGAATGTCCACCGTGCGCTGTGGCAGCGCCTCACCTTCCGTCCGCCAGAATTCCCAGCCGATGTCGGCATGAACGTACTCCGCGTCCAGCGCGATTTTCTCCAGCACGATCTTACCCGCGTCCATCACATCGTTGCCGATGCCGTCGCCGGGCATCAAGGCGATTTTGTATTTTGCCATTGCTGTCTCCAGTGATATGGTTTTGGAAATGAGAAACGAGGAATGAGGAATGAGTCAAGATGGATTGCACTCTTAACTCATTCCCCTTTACTCTATATACCCTCTCACGATAAACCGACGATCTTGCCATCCACAAGGTCAATGTTCATAAACGCAGGCTTGCTCGGCAGGCCGGGCATGGTGCGCATTTCACCCGCCAGAGGGTAGAGGAAGCCGGCGCCCACGCTGGCGCGGATGTCGCGGATAGGGAAGGTGAAGCCCTGCGGCACACCCTTGAGCGCCGGATCGTGGCTGAACGAGAGATGCGTCTTCGCCATGCAAATGGGCATTTTATCATAACCTAGCTCGGTGTACAGCTTGATTTTCTCTTCGGCCTCCGGGCTGTAATCCACGCCGGCTGCCCCGTAGACCTCGCGCGCCAGGATTTCGATCTTCTCCTTGATCGGCTGCTCGACATCGTAGAGGAAGTGGAAATCCGACGGTTCGTCGGCGGCCTTGACCACCGCTTCGGCGAGCTTGAGCGCGCCCTGTCCGCCATCGGCCCAGTGCGTGGTGACGACGGCGTCAGAGGCGCCCGCACGCAGCGCCGCCTCGCGCACAATGGCCCATTCGGCTTCGGTGTCGGTTCCAAAGGCATTGATGGCGACAACAACGGGGATGCCGAACTTGCGCGCAATGCGAATATGCGCTTCCAGGTTTGCCGTCCCCCGTTGCACCAGCTCCAGGTTTTCCTGGGTATAGGCTTTATCCAGCGGCCGCCCGGCGACAACCTTCGGCCCGCCGCCGTGCATTTTCAGCGCGCGCACCGTCGTCACCATCACCACCGCATTGGGGATCAGGCCCGAAACGCGGCACTTGATGTCGAAGAATTTCTCCATGCCGATATCGGCACCAAACCCCGACTCCGTGACCAGAAAATCCCCTAGCTTGATGCCGATTTGATCGGCGATAACCGAGGAATTGCCGTGGGCGATGTTGGCGAACGGCCCGGCGTGGACAAAGGCGGCCTGTCCTTCCAGGGTTTGCAGCAGGTTGGGCATGATCGCGTCCTTCATCAGCACGGTCATCGCGCCCGCCACGCCCAAATCCTCGGCGGTGACGGGATGCTTCTTCGTGTCGGTGCCGATGACGATGCGCCCGATGCGCTGGCGCATATCCTCAAGACTGGTGGTGAGCGCGAGGATCGCCATCAGCTCGCTGGCGACGGCGATGTCGAAGCCCGCCTGGCGCATAGGACCGTCCTCGATGTCGCCCAGGCCGAGGATGATGTTGCGCAGCACGCGATCGTTCATATCCACCACGCGGTTCCAGGTGATGGAATACGGGTCAATGTTGAGTTTGGTCAGTCCGATCTTCTCGAAGTAGCTATCGCTCCAGCGGCCTTCGTGATGCAGGCGCGCGTCAATCGCAGCGGCGCAGAGGTTATGCGCCACGCTGACCGCGTGGATGTCGCCGGTGAGATGCAAATTGAAGTCCTCCATCGGGATGATCTGGCTGTAGCCGCCGCCGGCCGCCCCACCTTTGATGCCGAACGTCGGCCCCATCGAAGGCTGGCGAATGGCGGCGATGCTGTTGTAGCCGAGCGCGCCGAGCGCCTGCGTCAGGCCGACGGTGGTGGTCGTCTTCCCCTCGCCGAGTGGGGTGGGGGTGATGGCCGTCACATCAATGTACTTCGCGTTAGGCCGCGCCGCGAATTTCTCGCGCACGTCAAGATGGACTTTGGCCTTGTACTTGCCGTACAGTTCCAGGTCATCTTCAGTCAGGCCGAGGTTCGCGGCGATCTCGCGGATCGGGCGTATCGTGGCGGCCTGCGCAATTTCGATGTCCGTAGGGACGGATTTGTGGTTTGTCATAGGAATCCTCCAAAATAGTCTGATAGTCTTTAGTCGAATAGTCCAGGACTTACGCAGGTTATGTGAATTTTGCCGCCGAGAACGCAAAGCATTTATAGTTTTTCAACGGCCACTGCGGTGAAAAATAGCCACGTCTGCGTAAGTCCCAAGCTGTTGCGCGCAATTTTGTGCGTTAGGTGGCTTGATTGTACATAAAAGTGGGAGGAGTACGCAAGTGGCAAAACTCACTTTCGATAAATCAGGCCGTCACAATGGGGGTGTTGGCATGGATAGGCCGTTTCCCTCGGCCAAAGGACACGCCGATAGAACAGGCCATGTCGGTGAACATGGCCTGTTTGCGTTTGACGCTGTCGGGTCTTATGGTGCCGTTAAAATAATGCGTGCATCCACCACCTTCAGCCCTTGTCCTTCCGCATACACCAGCACGGGATTGGCATCCGACTCGACAATCTCATCCCCCAAATCCATGATCATCTGCGAATAGCGGCTCAGAGCTTCGGCGAGGGCGGCGCGGTCGCGGGGGGCTTCGCCGCGCGCACCCGTCAAAAGCGGCGCCCCCTGGATGTCGGCAAGCATTTTCTCCGCATGCTCCGCCGAGATGGGCGCGACGCGGAAGGTCACGTCCTTCAGGATTTCGATGAAGATGCCACCCAGGCCGAACATCAACGTGGGGCCAAAGGTGGTGTCGTTGATCGAACCCAGGATGACCTCGGTGCCGACCGGCGCCATTTGCTGGACGGCTACACCGTCAATACGCGCATCGGCTTTGTAGGCTTTGGCGTTTGTCAGGATGGTGCGATAGGCAGCACGTACGTCGGCGGCATCGCGCAGGTTGATTTTCACACCGCCGGCATCCGATTTGTGCAGGATGTCGGGTGACATGATCTTCAGCACCACGGGGTACCCCAATGCTTCGGCCAACGCCACGGCTTCATCTTCGGTTGTCGCCAGTTCGGTCATAGCGACGGGCAGCCCGTATGCCGCAAATACCTTCTTGGATTCGATTTCGTTGAGGTGCGCCCGCCCCGTAGCGCGCGCTTGCGCGATGATGGCGCGCGCTGCGGCCTCGTCCACATCGCGGTAAGGCGTGAAAGACTCGGTCGCCAGGGTGACATTGCGCGCATATTCATGCAGCGCCGCGATGGCGTTCACGGCAGTATCCGGCGCACCGTAAGTGGGGATACCATGTTCCACCAGCCACTGCATCGCCCGCCCGGCCTCCGTGCCGCCGATAAACGATACGGCGATGGGCTTGTTGGTCACACCCGACTCGTCCACGGCACGTTTGATGGCCGCGGCGATCTCCATCGGATCGTTGCGCTGCGTTTCGCAGAACAACACCACCAGGCCGTTTACCCAGGGATGTTGCAGCGCCGTGCGCACCGTCGCTTCATATTCCGGCCAGCCGCCCATGCCCGTGAGGTCGGCGGGATTCTTCACCGCGCCGATTTCGGGCACGTAGGCGCGCAACGCGGTCTGCAAATCGTCCGGCGCAAACCGCAGCGGGATGCCATAGCGTTCCGCCGCGTCCGTTGCCAACACGCCCACGCCGCCGCCGTTGGAGATGATCATCAGGTTGTTGCCTAACATCGGCGGTTGCAAGGATAACGCCAGCGTGCGGTCGAACAGGTTGTTCAGGTCAGAGGCACGTACGACACCGGCCTGTTGGAGCGCCGCATCGTAGACTTTGCCCTTGCCGGCCATAGCGCCGGTGTGCGAAAGCGCCGCTGCCGCGCCGTGCGCCGAAACGCCGGCCTTGAGCGCGACGATGGGTTTGCGCACGCGCCGCGCCGTTTCCAGGAAACGCCGCCCGTTTTGAAACCCTTCGACGTAGATGGTGATGCAGACGGTTTGCTCGTCGTGATCCAGCCACTCGATCAGGTCGCTAAAGTTGACATCGGCCATGTTGCCGACGGAGATCATCTTGTCGAAGCCGACGTTGCGCACATAGCTGGCGACCGTCATTGCAATCAGTAGCGCCCCGCTTTGGGAGATCATGGCGGCTTTGCCCGGCAGGGGCATAAACGGACCGAAGGAGGCATTGCACCTGTCGGAGTTGCACATAATGCCCACGATGTTCGGCCCCAGGATGCGCATGCCGTAGCGGCGCGCCGTTGCGACCAGTTCGAGTTCCAGGTCTTTGCGTCCGATCTCGCTGTAGCCGGAGGCGACCACGATCAGCCCTTTGATGCCCTTCCGTCCGCACTCATCGGCGACCGCCAGGGTGCGCGCGGCCGGCACGATCAGCATCGCCATGTCAATATCTCCCGGCACATCCAGCACCGACGCATACGCAGGCAGCCCCAGAATATCGCCGCTCTCGCGGTTGTTGATAGGGTACACTTTTCCGGGATAATGGCAGTCAATGAGGTTCTTCAACGCCAGATAGCCGATCTTTCCCGGTGTGTTTGACGCGCCAACTACGGCAATAGATTGTGGCCGCAACAGAGCATTCAAAACCTCAAAATCCACGTATGTCCTCCTGCATGAGAAAATGGGAAATGAGTAATGGGTTATTCCTTCTCACTCTTTACCCCTCACTCTCAACGCTAAAAAACAAAAGTTGCAAGCTATAAACGAATTATAGCCTGCAACCTTTAGGTTTCAATGCTAACTTGTAACGTTTAATCTGTGACGTCCAGTCCCAGACTGCGGTACAGGCGTTTGAAATCGAAATGTTCTTCCAGCAGCGTCTCGAACTGTTCGAGCTTGGCTTGTTGACCCAGGCGCGTCTTGCCGAAGACTTCGTCAATGGCATCCACGGTCTCCATTGTGTTCTTGCGCACCAGCAACACCGGCACACCGATTTCCTCGGCACGGCGCAGGACTTCGGGGACCGGGCGCAAATAGCCGGTGAGAATGAGACATTGCGTCGCCGTCTCCATAGAGACCAGTTGGATGTCGGTCCGGTCGCCGCCGGTGATGACGGCCTTCGTGCCGGGGATGCGACGCATACGCGGTAACGCCTGTTCCGCGCTCATTGCGCCGACCATGATGTTCTCGACGAGGACATTTTTCTTGTCTTCACAGGCCAGGAATTCAGCATCCAACACTTCGGCAATTTCGCCCACGCTGATGGCCTGGAGTTGCTCACGCAGCGGCAGCACGCCCAGGATGGGAATGTGGCGTCCTTCCATGCACGAGAAACATTCTTGCAAGCCGGGCAATTCGGATTCCGGGACGGCGTTGATGGTCAAGCCGATCATCCGTTCCCCAAATTGGCGTTGCGCATCCACACAGGCATCCCCCATGCTCACAGGGTTGCGATAGCGGATCATCGCCAGGACCGGCAAGTCCAGGCGATTGGCAACGGCCACCGGATCAACCTCCAGGCTCAGCCCTTCACGCAGTGATGCACCGCCTTCGACGAGCATGATGTCTTTGCCGGCGGCGATCCGTTGATATGCCGAGACAATCTGCGGCATGAGATCGCGGTCAATGCAGCCGCAGCGCAATTCCTGTACCAGCGAGGGCGCCAGCACGACGCCTACCATTGCTGCCAGTGGGTCGTCCACTTTCAAGATTTTGCGGATGAAGGTGGCGTCTTCGTCATAGACCCGTCCCGGCAGAGGCTCCCACGGATACGTCGAAACCGGCTTGAAGTAGCCCACTTTGTAGCCGGCCTGCTGTAGCCGCTGCCCCAGTGCCAGGCAGAACGCCGTCTTGCCGCTAAACCGTTGTACCGAGGTAATATACAGTGCTTTCACGATGCCCTCCCTTGAAAATCCATTTGAACGTTGGAACGCCTATGGTAGTGCAAGGTGCCGACTTATGTTCCCAATCTTATGATAGGCAAGTCAGAATTCCATTAAGATCCGTTCAGGACTTACGCGGACGTATCCATTTTTCACCGCCGAGGCCGCTGAGAAATGAGAAAATCTCTGCGCTCTCGGCGTGCTCTGCGGTAAAGTTCCGCCAGTTTGCGTAAGTCCTGCCGTTGACAAAACTTTCAGCCATTTTACCGGCGGACGGCGCGACCTTCGACCTTTTCGTCGAAACGGAACGACAGGGAAATTTCGCCGCCTTCGTACTCCGTGTGCAGGATGCAGCCGCTGCGCTGGAAAACCCGCATCATCGCCATATTTCCGGCGATGACATTGGCGCGGAAGCCATGAATGCCGCGTTCACGGGCGATGCGCATCAGGAAATGCAGCATGTGCGTACCAATGCCCTTACGCTGATGTTCATCTATGACGGAGAACGCGACTTCGGCCATGTTTTCGTTATAGTCCATCATCCAGTGCCCGGCGGCAACGATAGGCGCGGTATCCGAGGTGCCCAGCGTTCCCACAATTCCCATCTTGCTGGTGTAGTCCACGGCCACCATGTCCTGCGCCAGCTCGTGTGGGAAGTCGCGGCGCACCTGGAAGAAGCGCAGATAGACCGAACGTTCGGACAGCCTGTAAAGGTATTCCTGAAGCAGCCGCTCGTCGCTTGGCTTGACCGGGCGGAAGAACAGCTCCAGATCGCCGAATTTCTCGGTATGCTCCAGCTCCACCGGATAGACCGTTTCGGGGATGATCTGATCCTCATAGAGATATTTCATCTTTTTGGCTTCGGCCAGCAATTGTTCGCGGAACTTGGGATGGGCAATCTGAATCAGCGCGACGGCGCGCTCGCGCAAGCTCTTGCCGTGCAGATAGGCCACGCCGTACTCGGTTACAACATAGTGGACGTTGCCGCGCGTCGTCACCACGCCGGCGCCCTCGCTCAAAGTCGGTACGATGCGCGACACGGTGCCGTGCGGCGTCTCGGCGGTCGAGGGAATAGCGATGATCGGTTTGCCCTGATGCGACATCGAAGCGCCCCGCATGAAGTCGGCCTGCCCACCGATACCGCTGTAGATCTGATGCCCGATGGAGTCGGCGCACACCTGCCCGGTGATATCTACCTGCAAGGCGGTGTTGATGGCGATCATCTTGTCGTTCTTGGCGATGTTCGAGGGCAGGGAGTTGTATTCGATGGGATGGAACTCGAACATCGGGTTGTTGTCCACATAATCATACAACTTGCGCGTGCCCACGCAGAAAGCCGCCAGAATCTTGCCGGGATGGAAGGTCTTGCGCCGGTTGGTGATGACGCCTGCTTCGATCAGGTCAATCAGCCCATCGGAGAACATTTCGGTGTGGACACCCAAATCTTTCTTGTCCATCAGGCCGTACAAGATGGCATTGGGCACCCGGCCGATGCCCACCTGAATGGTGGAGCCGTTCTCGACCAGGCGCGTGACGTGCCGGGCGATTTTCAAGGCCACGTCATCCGGCGGCGCGGGTTGCACTTCTAGCAGCGGCTCATCGTGTTCTACGAAGTAGTCAATGTCCTCAACATGGATGAAGCTGTCGCCGAGCGTGCGCGGCATTTGCGGGTTGACCTGGGCGATGACGATCGTGGCCGTTTCCGCGGCCGCCTTGACCGCTTCCACCGACACGCCGAGGGAGCAGAAGCCAAATTTATCGGGCGGAGTGACTTGAATGAGGGCCGCATCGAGCGGCATGCGCCCATTGTAGAACAGCCCCGGAATTTCCGAAAGGAAAATGGGCGTGTAGTCGGCCAACCCCTCGGCCGTTGCCGCGCGCACCCCCGGCCCGACAAAGAACGAATTGTGGCGGAAGTGACGGTCATAGGCTTTCTGGACATGGGGTGCCGCCCCCAAAGTCAGCATGTGCACAATTTCCACATCGTTCAGGCGATTGCCCTCCGCACCCAATTTCACCAGTTCTTCCAGCAAATATTGGGGCACGCCACCGGCCGGACCGAGGAAAATGCGACTACCGCTGCGAATCTTGAGCAATGCCTCGCGTGCACTCACCGTGCGTTCAGCATACAGTTTCTTCCAATTTGCCATTGAAGGCATATTTCATCTCCTTACTGATTACTTTTTATTGTCTGCGGCGGCTTGACAAGCCAGCCGATTACTGCGGCGCTCAAACAAGCTATACTACAGATTATAAAAACTGTCAACCATCCTTGCAAGCCGGCACCGCTCTTCAAGCTGGCATCACGCAAAATCCCCGCCATGATCGGGCCGACAATCCCGCCGACACCGTAGGCGGTGAACACCCAGCCGTAATTGCGCCCCAGGTTTTGCGCTCCAAACATGTCCGAGGTCGCCAGCGGGAAGAGGGCAAAGTTGCCGCCGAAGTTAAAGCCGATCAACATCGCTCCCAGATAGAGCAGGATTTGCGTCCCCCCCATCAAGTAGAACAGTGCCATCACCACACCCTGCGCAGCGCACATGATGACCAGCGATAGCTTATACCCGATCTTATCCGCAACTGTGCCCCAGACAATGCGCCCAATGCCGTTGGCGAGCGAATAGAATACCGCCATCGCCGTCCCGGCAATCGCGCTGGCTTCCGCTGCGGTCAGCCCGGCGCGCGCTTTGAGCGCGTCAATGCCAAACAGTTTGATGTTGCCGATCGTCATCAATCCGGCCATGCTGGAAAAGATGAACATCCCCCAAATCGCGTAAAACTGGGGCATGCGCAGCATTTCATTGGGCATGTAATTTACTTTGACAACCTCTTTGCCCTTTCCTTTGCTCTTCCCGGCCGGCTGAGGAGGTTTCCAGCCTTTCGGCGCCCAACCTTCCGGTGGGTTGACCATCCACGTGGAGCCGATGGTGACCGCCACGGCAAAGATGATGCCGTACAGCAGGAAGACTTTGAGCACGCCCATTGATTCTAACAGGTGACCCCAGTTCCCGGCCAGGTAGACCCAGATCAACGCGCCGAAACCGAACCCCGCCACGCCCAGGCCGGTAATGAGACCTTTTTTGTCAGGATACCACTTCACACCGACGGCAATGGGACAGACGTAGGCCAATCCGATGCCCGCGCCGCCGATCAGCCCGATGCAAATCACCTGTGCCCAGAAGCTGTGTCCGAACAACCCGGCAAGGATGTATCCTGCGCCGAGCACCAACCCACCGGTCAACGCCACGATGCGTGGCCCGGATTGCGCCTGCCAGCGTCCGGCTAACACCATCACCACGGCGAAAGTCGCCAACGAGACCGAGAAAATAACCTGCGTTTGAGTACTGGTAAAGTTAAAAGGAGGCTTCTGCAATTCGGGGGTAAACACACTCCAGGCATAGATCGCGCCCAAACATAGTTGAATCAACAACGCGCCGACAACAACCAGACGACGATCGAGGGTTTTTGACTGTGCCATGTCGCACCTTCCTTAGGAATGAGTGATGAGTAATGGGTAACGAATAACCGGCATTCAGTTTCCGGCAAAGACTCTTCCTGGAAGCCGAATGACTTCCAGGAAGAGGATTCGACCGAACCGGATTTACGCGATGCGTCCCTCGACCAACCGTTCCACCACAGTGGGATCGGCGAGGGTGGAGGTGTCGCCCAGGTTGCTGATGTCGCCCTCGGCGATCTTGCGCAGGATGCGGCGCATGATTTTGCCGCTGCGGGTCTTGGGCAGCGCGTCGGTGAATTGAATTGCATCGGGCCGCGAGATGGGGCCGATTTCCTTGCGGACGTGGTTCATCAGTTCCTTGACAAGCGCCTCACTCGGCTCGATGCCCTCGCGCAGGGTGACGTAGGCGTAAAGCGCCTGCCCCTTGATGTCGTGCGGGCGGCCTACGACGGCGGCCTCGGCGACGGCCGGGTGACTCACCAGCGCGCTTTCGACTTCGGCGGTGCCAATGCGGTGGCCGGAGACGTTCAATACGTCGTCAATGCGGCCTTCCAGCCAGTAATCGCCGTCCTCGTCCTTGTGACAGCCGTCACCGGTGAAATAGACATCTTCGTACATCGTGAAGTAGGTATCAATGAAGCGGTCGTGATCACCCCACATCGTCCGCGCCATGCCGGGCCAGGGCTTCTTAATGCACAGTTTGCCGCTTTCGTTGACGCCACATTCGGAGCCGTCATCACGCAGGATAATCGGCTCGACGCCGAAGAACGCCTTGCTGGCGCTACCGGGCTTGATGGTGTGCGCACCGGGGAGCGGGGTGATGAGAATACCGCCAGTTTCGGTTTGCCACCAGGTATCCACGATGGGGCAGCGCCCTTTGCCGATGTGTTTGTGGTACCACAGCCAGGCTTCGGGGTTGATCGGCTCGCCGACACTGCCCAGCAGCCGCAGGCTGGAAAGATCGCACTTGTTCACCCATTCCTCACCCAGACGCATGAGCGATCGGATTGCCGTGGGGGCGGTGTAGAAGACGTTGACCTGGAACTTGTCCACAACCTTCCAGAAGCGGCTGGCATCGGGATAGGTGGGCACGCCCTCAAAGACGATGGAGGTTGCACCGTTGGCAAGCGGCCCGTAGACGATGTAGCTGTGCCCGGTCACCCAGCCGATGTCGGCGGTACACCAGTAGGTGTCCTCGTCGTGGATGTCGAAGATGTACTTGTGGGTTGCTGCGACGTAGGTGAGGTACCCGCCCGTTGTGTGCATCACACCTTTCGGCTTGCCGGTGGACCCGGAGGTGTAGAGGATGAACAGGGGGTCTTCGGCGTTCATCACTTCAGGCTCACATACCATCGAAGCCTGCGCCATCTCATCGTGCCACCAGAAGTCGCGGCCTTCGGTCATGGGAACATTGCCATCGCCGCGCTGCGCCACAATCATGGTCTCAATCGTGGGACAGTTCTTGACCGCTTCATCGGCCGTCGTTTTGATGGGGATGATGCGACCGGAGCGGTATGACACGTCACTGGTGACCAGCAGTTTGCTCGCGGAGTCGTTGATGCGATCCATCAACGACTGTGCGCTGAAGCCGCCGAACACGATGGAGTGAATCGCACCGATGCGCGTACATGCCAGCATCGCAATCACCAATTCGGGAATCATCGGCATATAGATCGCTACACGGTCACCTTTCTTGACCCCCTTGCTCTTAAGCACATTGGCGAACTTGCTCACCTCGCGGTGTAGATCCTGGTACGTGTAGACCTTGACATCGTCCTCCGGCTCACCCTGCCAGATGATGGCGGCCTTGTTCTTGCGCCAGGTTTTGAGGTGTCGGTCGAGGCAGTTGTAGGAGAGGTTGAGTTCACCATCGGCAAAGAACTTGTGCGTGATAACGCGCTCGCTGGTGTCCCAGGTGTACTCGCGGCCCTTGGTGGGGAACTTATACCAATCCACCAATTCCCCTGCCATCTTGAGCCAGAAACCATCAGGATCATTGATGGATTCCTCATACATCGCCTGGTATTCTTCCAACGACTTGATATGGGCATTGGCACTAAAGCTGGCTGGTGGTGCAAAACGATACGGTCCTACTTGTTCAGACATACAATACCTCCTCCTTAAAAAATTAAAATGGATAATCCTTGTACAATGACCAGTAAATGGTCCATTGATTTGAGTGCCAACATTACTTTTTGGCGGCCAGCACCAGGCGCATATCAATCGCCATGGCGCCGCGTCCTTCCTCGAACACCATCAACGGGTTGATGTCCAGTTCTACGATTTCCGGGAAGTCCGTCACTAATTGGCTGATGCGTAGCAGGGCGTCTACCATAGCCATGTGGTCGGCCGGCGCTTCACCGCGCACCCCTTCCAGCAGGCGATAGGCGCGAATCTCGCGGATCATCTCATCTGCCTCGCGCGGGCTGAAGGGTGCCACGCGGAAGGAGACGTCTTTCAAGGCTTCGACGTAGATGCCACCCAGGCCGAAGGCCACCAGCGGCCCGAATTGCGGGTCGCGGCTCATCCCCACCAACACTTCGCGCCCGCCACGCACCATTTCTTGCACCTGGCAACCCCATACGCGCGCACCGGGGACATAACGCCCTGCGCGGTAGATCATCAAGTCAAAGGCGTCGCGCACGTCACCGGGCGACCGCAGGTTCACTTTCACACCGCCCACATCGGTCTTGTGCAAGATGTCGGGCGAGGCGATTTTCATCACCACGGGATAGCCGAATTCCTCGGCAATTTCTACGGCCTCTTCGGGTGTCGCGGCCAGGCGCGAGCGGGGGACGGTGAAGCCATAGGCTTTGAGCACTTCCCAGGCCTCAGCGTCGCCAATGGAGACGCGCCCTTCGCTGCGCACGCGGTCAAATAGCTCGCGCACCGGCTCTTTGTCTACATCAATCGGTACCACGCCGAAGATGCGGCGTTCCTGTTCTTTGCGATAGGCACTCATCGCGGCCAGGGCGTCGGCGGCACGTTCTGGATAGGGGTAATTCGGCACGCCGTACTTCCAGAGAATGTCCACGCCGGCGTTGATGCGCGATTCGCCCATGAAGCAGCCCAAAATGGGTTTGCTGGCTTTTTGCGCCATACGGCCCACCGCATGCGCCGTTTCCTCGATCTGGGTCATAGCCTGCGGGGTGACAATGACGATGACACCGTCCACCTTTGGATCGTCCAGCACGGCTTGCAATGCCACTTCAAAGCGGTCGGCCAGTGCGTCTCCCAACACGTCCACCGGATTGGCGGCGCTGGCTGCGCCGGGCAGATACGCGAGCAGCTTCTCGGTCGTTTCCTGGCTCAGACGGGGAATTTGCAGGCCGTCGCGCTCCAGGGCGTCGGTCGCCAGGATGCCGGGGCCCCCGGCATTGGTCACGATGGCGATGCGGTCGCCTTTGAGCGGCGGCTGATAGGCGAAGGCACGCGCATAGTCGAAGAGCGCCTCCATGGACGTCGCGCGGATGATGCCGGCCTGATTGAACGCGGCTTTGTACGCGGCTTCGGAGCCGGCCAGGCTGCCGGTGTGGGATGAGACGGCACGCGAACCGGAGGCCGTCACGCCGGACTTGATCGCCACCACCGGCTTCTTGCGGGTGACTTTCTTGGCCGTCTCGATGAACTTTTGCCCGTTGGGCACACCCTCGATGTACATGAGGATCACCCGTGAGTGTTCATCATCCCCCCAGGCTTCCATCAGATCAATCTCGCTGACGTCAGCTTTGTTCCCCAGGCTGACGAATTTGGAGAAGCCAATCCGCCCCGCCATCGCCATATCCAACACCGCCGTCCCCAATGCACCCGACTGGGACATAAAGGCGATCGGGCCGCTCGGTGGCATGCCGGCGGCGAAGGTGGCGTTGAGGTTCATGGTGGTGTTGATGACGCCCAGGCAGTTGGGGCCGATCAGGCGGATGTTGTACTTGTGCGCGATCTTAATCAGTTCCAGCTCTTGTTCCAGGCCCTCGCGTCCGGCCTCGCGGAAGCCGGCGCTGATGACCACGACGGAAGGGATCTGTTTTTGGCCACATTCTTCCAGGGCGGCCGGTACAAAACGTCCGGGGATGACGATGACCGCCAGGTCAATGGGATCGGGGACGGCCAGTACCGAGGGGTAGGCTTTTAAGTCCAGAATTTCATCAGCTTTGGGATTGATGGGGTAAACTTTGCCTGCAAAACCGCTTTGTTTGATGTTGTGAAGAACGGCATAGCCAAGTTTTTCAACATCACGCGAAGCACCGATAACCGCAACCGACTGCGGAGAAAAAAATGTATCTAGCATGCTCATTCCTCAATTATTGGTTTAAGATGAACAGGAGGATGTCCATCGCTGCATTATAAATCTACGACTGTAAGGAAACCATCCCACAGTATAGTGTTATTTCCATAACTGTCAAGGGTTTTTTTCTCAGGGCTTTATCATTCTCGTTACAGGGACTTCGGCTGGCTATGAGCGGATCGCCAGCTCCGCGTTTCTCAACTCTATCAGCTAAAAACGGGGAACTGGCGTCCCCCTCGGAGCAAGAATGATAAGGTCCTGGGGTTTTTGGGGGGAGCTATCGCATTTGGCTGCTTTCGGAAACCAAACACGGTCTAAAGATACCGCTTTAGCGGCACAATAGACAGCACGCCGGGACAAAGTTTCCCAAATGCGATAGCTCTAAGGTTTTTTAGGAAACCGGAGGCATTTCAAGGGTATGCAGATGTGTTTTTACCCAGTGCAGCCAGTCGCCCATACCCTCGCCGGTTTTGGCCGACAGGTACAACACCGGCACATCCGGGTTGAGGCCGTGAACTAACCCGGTGAACCTGTCAAGGTCGAAATCGAGATACGGACGCAAGTCCAGCTTGGTGACGATCACCAGGTCCACGGCCTCAAAAATTGCCGGATATTTGTAAGGCTTATCGTCACCTTCGGGCAGGCTGATCAGACCCACGTTGTAGCTTTGACCGAGATCGAAGGACACCGGGCAGATCAGATTGCCGACATTTTCGATGAAAAGGACGTCCAGGTCATCCAGCGGCAACTCCGGCATGGCGCGGCGGAGCATCGGAGCGTCGAGATGGCACGCGCCGCCGGTGTTGATTTGCACAACAGGTACACCGGTCGTAGCGATCTTGTCGGCATCCACCTGCGAAGCTACGTCGCCTTCGACGACGCCGATGCGCAGCTCCGGCAACGCGGTGATGGTCGCCATAAGCAGGGTCGTCTTCCCCGCGCCCGGCGCTGCCATGATGTTGATCACCGTGACGTGGCGTGCGGCAAAATACTCGCGATTGTCCGCCGCCACCTGTTCATTGGCGGTCAGTAACTTTTGCACAACGGGAACACGAGTGGGTGTCACTTGCCCGGACATTTTAGAACCTCCTGCGGTGTAATTGGTAATAGAGTCATTGCGAGTGACCGGTTTGTTAACATCTCACCGATCCCCCAGCGCTGCTTCCTCAGTACCGGTTATTTTGTCTATGACTTCGATGCTTTCAACGTAAAATTCTTTCCCGGCGGTCACGTCGCCACCGAGGGCGCCGCAGGCCGGGCACGTCCAGTTGTGTCCCTCCGGCTCGAATTCTTGTCCGCAACGTCGGCAGCGGAAGCGGGTTTTGATGCGTCGGAAGTGTAAGGCCGCCCCTTCGGCGAGCGTGCCGGGGGATAACAATTCAAAGTAGAATTGGATCGAATCGTCAATGAAGCTGGTGAGATCACCGATGACCAGGTAGATGTCGGTGACACGGGCCACGCCGGCCTGTTGGGCATGCGTGGTGACGATACGCAGGATTTCTTCGGTGATGGACAATTCATGCATGTTCTATGTCCGTCCGCGACTTTCGCCGTTGGTCAATGCGCCGGCAATCAAATGGGCGGTGCGCAGTGGTTCAGGGATGTGGCCCTCGATGGTGAACTCGCGGAGTACGGTCGTCGCCTGCGCCGTCGTCAGGCCGATGCGTTGCACGTAGACATTGCGCAGCGGCTCCATCGGCCCCAGGCGTTCCAAAAGCGCCCATTTTTGCGCGCCACCGGGGATTTGCCCGAGCAAGGCATCGCGGATGGCGGTCATGTTCGGTTGATGGCGCGCAATGACCAGAATGGGTAATGCCAGCCGTTCGTGCAACGCAAACACATCTACCACGTTGAATCCTCCTAAGGCGATGCCCTGAAGCATAATCAGATGCAGGTTATCGGCGAATTTGGAGCCGCTTACCAGCCGTGCCAATGTCTCGGCGGCGTCATCGCCGTCCTTTTCGATCTCGCCGATCAGGACGCCGGTGAACCGCAACCGCGCGTACACGGCCCCCACAATCTTCACCGGGCCAACGTGATCCGGCGTAAAGGGTGCGTCATCAAACCCAATGACATGGGCGATGCGTGGTTGGCGTTCGGTGTTCATCGGCAAATCCCAAATCCACAATCCAAAATCTAAAATCCAAAATCTAAAATCCAAAATCGTATCAGTCTTTGCTTACACGCTCCAGGATGATATGTTGGCGGTTCTGCAAAAGTTTAGCCAGTGGCTTGAGCGTGAGCCAGTACAGTCCCACGCTGTACAGGGCGCTTAACGGCAGCGTCACCCACAAGCTGGGTTTCCAAAGGAAGTAAGGCAACAGCACCAGCAGAGCGACCGGCGGTGTGCCCAAAAGCCACGCCAGAAGTCCCCAGATGTTCCCCTGGCGACTTTGCATATTATACTTGAGTTCGATGCGATAAGGCCCCCAGATCGCCGCCAGCGTGTAAACCGGCGTGGTGCTGACTTGCAACGCCAACGCAATGTATGTCAGCAGTGGCCAGGTTGCCACTCCGCCGGTAAAGAGCGCCACCACAGTGACCACGAGAACGGACAGTCCCCCGGCAAACAGGAACATCGCCAAATTGGCAGACAGCAAGACGTGTCGCCAATCGCTTACCGAGGTGGCCAGCGTCCCGAATCCCTCGCGGTCTATGGCTCCGAAGTAGTTAGCGGTGAGTGCAATGTTCATCATCATATTGAACATAAACACGATCATCAACCCGATAAACATCGGTATGCCTAGTTGAGCCTCGGGAGGCATGTCTTCGGCGGGGAAGTTGGACAGCGGCAATATCGTGACAATGGGGACGATCAGTGCGGCAAACAGCATGCGTCGAGGCAGGGGACTGCGCCATAGATAACGCCAATCTTTGGCGACGAGCGCCCAAAACCCCGTTGGGCCGGGCAGTGTCAGGCCCAGGCCGCGCGTGCGCACACGTTCCACCCCCACCGTCAATGCCGCACCTTCCATCAACCGCCGCGTGACGCCGGCATGCAGCCACAGCAATCCGCCGACGGCCCCAAACGACAATGCCAGGAACAGCAATCCCTTTCCCCAACTTGCGGTGATGATCATCCCCATGCCGGCGCTGGCCCATCCCGGTGGAAGCCACAGCAGAAAACGCGATGGGCGCAGAATCTCTAGCAGGTCGCTGGGGCCGCGCACTTGCTGCAACTGCGCCGCGAAGGCGGGGTCAATAAATGCGGGCAATTGTTCGAAATTGTGGCTGACATATTGCAGGTAGTATTGTCCCAGCCATACAAATATAAACGGGGCTGAAAGAATGAACAGCATTATGGCGCGCAGGCGGCGGTCACTGGCAACCAGATCGAAGAAATCGTCCATCAGCCGGCCCGCCAACACCAGAAGCGCGAAGGTTGGGATGGCGCCGAGAGCAACCAATGGCGCGGCCAACGGTTTGTGCCACGCCAATCCCACAACTTCGCCGATCAGGATGGGAATTGTCCACAGGCCGGTCATATTGAGAGCGCCCATCAGTGTGCTGCCCACCACAATCCCCCGGAAGCTGATGGGATGGGGGAACAGGCGCGACATCTCGAAGCGTTCCATAATCTGGGAATTGTACATGCCGGGCATCATCAACCAGAAGAGCATCAGCGCGGTATTGCCGAGCACGGTTGCCTCAAATGCGGCGCGTGGCGAGAGCAACGCCAATCCTATGGCTATACCGATCCCCATCAGGATGAACACAGGGAACATGAAAACCCCCTGGATCAGCACCAGCCCCAGACGTAGCAGCCAGAACCAATCGGAGGTCCGGCGGCTACGAAACATGGCCAGGGTTAGCTTGCCCTGGAGCCAGAAAAGTGTCTTGAGTTCAGCAAAAAGGGAGGATCGCATACGCAGCCTGCCGTCCTACCGGGTCAGCCAGCCCAATTGTGATTGGGCGTCCGATTCTGCGCCGACGAGGCGTACAAATACATCTTCAAGTGGTGCATCGGCGGGCAGTTGTGCCTGCGCGCGCAGCGTGGGGATGTCGCCCATCGCCACCAATCGGCCTTTGTTAATGATGCCCACCTGGTCGCAAAAACGTTCGGCCAATTCCATCACGTGTGTGGAGAAAAAGACTGTGGTGCCCCGCTGGTGAACCATATCGCGTAACAGGGCTTTGATGGCTTTGGTGGAGATGGGATCCACGCTCTCAAACGGTTCGTCCATGAACAGAATCTCCGGTGCGTGAATCAGCGCGCAGGCCAGGGCGGTTTTCTTCATCATCCCCTGTGAATAATCGAGGATCATCTTGTCGGCTTTGTCTTGCAGCTCAAGCAAGGCCAGCAGTGTGGGAATACGTGCGCGGATTTCGGAGACGCTCAAGCCGTGCAGGCGTCCTACCAGTTCGATCTGTTCGACGGCTGTGAGCCGCTGATACAGTCCCAGCGATTCGGGGACAACGCCGATGCGCCGTTTTACTTCGACGGGCTGCTCGCGGACATTGAAGCCGGCCACCCATGCCTGTCCTTGCGTCGGTGGTAGCACGCCGATGAGCATATTGATCGTTGTGGATTTGCCTGCGCCGTTCGGCCCCAGGAAGCCGAAGATGATGCCGCGTGGCACGGCAAGATTCAGGTCATTGACGGCCACCACTTCGCCGAAGCGCCGGGTGAGCGATTGGGTCTGGATAGCATAGGGTGATTCGTTTTCCATAAATAAGCTCCTGATTGGCACATTCGCAACGCGCCATGGGATTCTGTCCTATGGCCGGATTATTTCTTAAGAGTTCGTAGAGCACTCCCTATAAAAACTAAAACAGCGCGGCGACGAGATGGGCAACTTGCTCCAAAAAGGCATTGTCGGCTTGCGTGAAAGGGGCAAACGTATGGGAATCAATATCAATTTCTCCCACGATCCCCCCGTCCTTAAAGATGGGCACTACGATCTCCGATTTCACATGCGGGCTGCACGAGAGGTAATTCGTCTCCTGTGTTACGTCCTGGATCACGAATGTCATCTCCGTTTCGGCAGCCTGCCCGCAGATGCCCTGTCCGAAGGCGATGCGTGTGTGCTCCGTCGGCGCACCGACAAACGGCCCCAGCACCAGTTCCCGCTCACGGGCAGGGTCCACCAGATAGAAACCTACCCAGTCGTAGTGCGTGATGTGCGTCTGCAACAATTCGCAGATCGCATACAACTTTGCGTCGCGGTCTATGTTGCTTGTATTGACGATCTCATTGATTCTGTGCAAAAGTACGGTAAATTTCTCTGCGATGTCCATTGTATCGTTCCTCTGTGATTAGGGATTGGGGATTGGGTAACGAGTAGGATTCCCCGTTCTCTTCTCCTTTTATTTCCTCCGTGCTTTCATACGCAGCCTGATGTTGCGCATATCCATCTCAATTGCCCAGGCCAGGGGTTCTGGACGCGGGGCGGCCAACAGTGGCCAGGTCGCCACATCATAGGCTTGCAGGACGGCGTTGGCGGCCTTGATCCCCGTCACGCAGGCCCGCTCCATAAACATGGCCGGGTTGGCGTCGCGTACCCAGTCCCCACAGCAGAAAAGGTTCGGCCAGGGGGTGATGACGCCCAGATGTTCCTCCGGCCGCCCGGCATGAAGCAATGTGTGGGTCGCCTCATTGCGCGTGAGGGCAGTGTGCAAGAGATGACCTTTCAGCTCCGGCCACACACGGGTAACGTCGGCGATGACCTGCGCGAGCAGTGCCGCATCGGGCAGCGCAAGCAATTCAGGCGGCCCGTAGATGTGCGCCTCAAGGGCACTTCCCCCCGTCGCACGCGCCCAGCGAATATAATCGTCGTAGATACGATGCAGCCAGAAGAAGTTGTCCGGCACGAAATCCCCGGAAAAGATGCCCGCTTCGGCTCCGCGACGTTCCGGCGCGCGCGCAAACCACAGGCGCACCACGGCGGAAGGCCATCCGCCGGGAAGACGTAGCCCCGCAGCTTGCGCCGTCGTAGCGGGGCTGGCGCGGAGCAAGGCCGCAGTCGCGGGCGCATCCGTTGCCAGGATGACGTGGGTGGCGGTGAAGGCGCGCCCGGCGGCTTCCACGCACCAGCGATCCTCCACACGTGCCAGCCGTGTCACCTGCGCCCCCACGATTACTTCACCACCAAGCCTGTGCAACACTTCCAACAACGGTGCGATGACGGCGCGCGCGCTATCGGTGGGGAAATACGAAAATGCCCAGGCATCACGGCGTCTCAAAGTGTAAAAGCGCAAAAACGCAAAGAACCCCGAAGCCGGAATCTGATCAGGATTGGCGGGCAATGCATTCCGCGACAATCCGGTGAACAGCGAGGTCATATCCGGCGACCAGCCCTTGCACACTTCGGCCAGCGTCAGCCCGTACAACGGCTGATCTTCGGCCAGCGGGTCTATCGAAAGTGCCGCCAACAGCGTCGGGAGTACGCGGAAGAGAGAGACGAAATTGCGCACGCTCATCATCGTCCAAAAGCGTGGACGCGCGAACATCCCCAGGTAATGAAACGGCGCGGGAATCCAACTGTTGCGGATCGCGCTGCCGATGTCGGCATGGCGCACACGACGCCCGTGCGCGAGCACCCAGGCTTCTTCTTGCGCCGGAACGAGCACCGGACGAATGTGGTGTCGCGCCAGCATCGCCTGAAGGTTGCGGTATGGCGACCAGACACCGTGGACACCGTGCTCACTGCCGAAGCGCCAGAGCTGGCCGGCGTGTTCAAAGGTCACGTCGGGACGGGCTTTGAGCCGCCCCCCCACATGGACGGGATCGGCTTCCAATACCAACGGACGCCGGCCACGTTCCGCCAGGTGCAGCGCCGCCGTCAGTCCGGCCAGTCCCCCACCGATGATAATTGTATCGTGTGATAGGGTCGCCATAGGTATATTTATCTGTGAGTTACGCGAATCTGCACGGAGAGCACCGATTCTTTTCACCCCGGCGCATAGGTGGCAATCCCCCCTTGCCGCGAGGCTTTGTAGAGCAACAGCTCGCTCAGCAGCGCCCAGGGACGGGCCTGCATCAGCGATGGCTCCACGTAGCACTGCTGGTAACAACTGCCGCAGGTCGAAGGCGGCGCGCCGTAAACCTCCATCGCGTGCTGCACGGCCTTGCGCCAGTCGCCGACCTCCAGCAAGTTGACATCGTGCCCGCCGTGAGCGTCGCCGGCGCGCTCGATGGGGCGGCAGGGATAGGCCAGGCCGCCGTCGGGCATCACGCGCGGTGCCAACAGCGGATAACAGGGGTATGGATCAAACCCCCACACCATCTGCAAATAGGCCATACTGCCCAGGATCGGCGCCCCATGGCGTTTGCGGGCGATCATCGCCATCACCAGATCACGGTATTCTTGTGAAACCAGCAACGCATAGCGGGGCCAGTTGTTGGCCGATTGCGGTGAGAAAGAGAACAACATTCCGTGCCCGGCGCACCAATCCAGCACTGCCGGCACCTGCGCAAGCGTCTCCGGCGTCACCACGCAATTGATGACCAGCCGAAACCCATCCGCCTTCTGACGTCGCGCCGCGGCGATGACATTATCGCGGATGATTTGCGCCGCGCCGGATGGGGCGCCGATGGTCTGCTCCCACAGCGTCGGATCGGCAGCATCCACACTCACCATCAGACGGTCGAGCAGGGGCAGCACGTTCAGGGACTCATGAAGCAGCGCCGCGTTGGTGAGCAACGTCACGTGGCGGAAACGCAAGTCGTGGCGGGCATAGGCCAGCAACGCCGCCAGATCCGGGTACAACAGCGGCTCCCCACCCGTGAGGATGAGGCTGCTCGTAGCCCGGCGGATGATGGCGAGCAAGCGTTTGGCGTCATCCAACGGCAACGGGGGCGGCTGAAGGGCATTACGCCGCGCGCCGAAGTCCTCGCAATAGACGCAGTTAAGGTTGCAATATGTCGTGAGGCAATACGCGACCACCAGCGGGCGCAGTGGCGTCGCTGCGACGGCCATGCGTGCCAGGTTGAGCGCGTAGTTTATCCACGTGTGGCTCATCAGGCGGACTTTTTAAGCAATCCCGGAATTAAAAAAATGTCCACACCTGAACGACAACATAGGTGTGGACATTCCACATCAGAGCATCTTAGTTAATCCAGCGGCTCGAAATCGTCCTTACTGGCGCCACAATCAGGACATGACCAATCATCGGGCAGGTCTTCAAAGGGCGTTCCCGGCGCAATGCCGTTATCGGGGTCACCTTTTTCCGGATCATACACATAGCCACACACCACACACTCGTATTTTTTCATGGCAATCCTCCTGGAAATAGTCTGATAGTCCTCGGTTTGATAGTTGGACGGTCCGTGTACCTCTGGCGTCATTATATGCGGGTCATGCCGTGCGTCAAGTGAGCGCCGGGTTTTTTTATCATTCTCGTTACGGTGACTTCAACTTGTTGGGGGATGCTGGAGGCGGTCTTCAATGCGCGCCCGCCTGAGCCTCAGGCTGTGGTGGCGCGGTCGGAGACCGGCCATAGCGATTTGGGCGTCAGGCCACGATGCGCAACGGCCATTCGCCCTGTTTGCTGGCGATATAGGCTTCGCGGTGACGCGCAAACGCGGCGTCCAGGTGTGAGAGCGGAACGGCATGCCCATCTACCAGCACCGGTGGATCAACCGCGCGCACTTTGGGCAGCGCTACCAGATCGGGATGTGTGGGATCGCGGACAAAATCCACATCAGGCCGCAGCAATGCCAGCCAGCGTTGAATGGTCGGTTCGTTGGCGGCGCGGAGACGTTCGAACAGCACCGCATCCGTGCCCATAAAATCCGCCTCGATGAGCAAGCCGCGTTCCAATGCGGCGCGCAACGCCTGAGCCATCACGGCGTACCAACCCACCTCCTGCACCGAACACCAGCACACATCGTCCAGGTGGATGAACTGCTCACCAAGCCAACGGGCGGCCTCTATATCATCCACGACGATCTGACCGGTTCGGTCAGGCGCGTCACAGGCATCCCAAACGCGCAGATGGGGCAACAGCGCTTGCGCATCGGCAGCCGAAAACGTGCCGATGTCCACGGCGCCGTCACGCAAGAAGTAATCCAGCCGGTCGGCACAAAGCCAGGGTAGAGGTTGCTCAAGCAGCGGGAAATTCTCCGCCTCGGTGACATAGTGCCAATCCAGCTCGTGCCGTGCGCAGATGGCGGGGATTTGAGAGCCTTCCAGCATCGTCTCACGATGCACCTCGTGGTAAGTATGGGCACGGTTGGGGAAAACAAAATCCACGACATGCGAGAAAGCCGTGTGCGGCGCATCGTGGAGCAGCCCGGCGGCCTGCTCCACGGGATCGGCGCCCAGACGACGCAACAGCGCTGCCACCCCCAGGCAGTGGTCGAGCCGTGTCGTCGCACGTTGCGGCCGGATGAACGCCGTCACACCGCCCTGATAGATCGCCTTGAGCCGCTGCACCGCGTCGGCGTGGTACAGGTCAATGAACAAAGGCTCGATGAAGGTCACCTCGCCGTAGACGGGGTCATGGAGGGGGATGGGGGGCATCGCTTCCGTCAGGAATTCTTCCCTCATCCCGCCAAATCCACATACTCCGCCCGCACCAACGCTTCGTCGGGCACCTGGAGCGCCCTGAGCAGTTCCCCGATCAACGCCGCTTTGCGTTCGGCGTCTTGCCGTGACCAGGTGCGGCTCTTGATCTCCAGGAATGAGCCGCCGCCTTCTGGTTTGAGGATGTGATCCAGGTTGATCGAAAAGTCGGTGCCGCCATAGCGGATGTGGTAGCGGCGGCGCGTTTTGTGGACTTCGATGACGCGCTCCGGCTTGAAGTATTCTTCGTAGAAGCGCCGGCTGCGCGTTGCCGCTGCGTCAAAGCGCGCACGGGAGAGCAAAATTGAGTGCGCATATTCGCGCTCTTTCGCTATCGTCGTCAAGGTGAGGCGGTAGATCACGTCTATCAGTTCGCCGGTGTCGAGATGCCGCACTTCGTCCTCGCGGTAACGTAAACGGCTTTCCCATTGGTCGTTGAAGATGAAGTAGGTGTCATACTGGGTGCGTTGTGAGCCACGGACAAAGGTGATTTCGGGCGAGGCGTGCAGTCGCAGTTGCAGGGCCGTCAGATCGTCACTGCGTACTTTCACCTGTACTTCAAAGGTCTTGTCCTGCGCCACGCCACCGATGGCGACGAGTTTGCTCAACACGCTTTCTTCGCGGCGGATCAGGAACGTGTCAATTTTCTGCGCCAGGAGCGTGGTTTCTTCGCGCAGCGCTTCGACGTCCACGGTGAGCAGGCGTCGGTCGCGCATCAGCCATGCCCCGTTCACCATCACATCCCGCACGTCTTCCTGGTTCATCGCGTAGGCCAGGCGGGCGTAGAGGCTGTCGGCGAAGTGGCGGAAGTAAGGCATGTGGTGGGCACTGTCCATCGAAATGGCGATCAGGTCGGCGCGCTTTCCCGGTTCCAGCGAGCCGGTCAGATGCTCGATGTGCATGGCGCGTGCGCCCATAATCGTCGCCATCTCGATCACCTGCCGTGCGGGCAGGGCCGTGGGATTCATCACGGCGACTTTGGCGAGGAAGCTCGCCAGGCGCAGTTCCTCGATCATATCCAGATCGTTGTTGCTCGCCGCGCCGTCGGTGCCGATGCCCACGTTGACGCCCAATTCCAGCATCTTCGCAACCGGCGCGATGCCGCTGGAGAGCTTCATGTTGCTGCTTGGATTGTGCGCCACACCGACATTGTACTGTTGCAGGATGCGCATTTCATCTTCATCAACATGCACGCAATGCGCCGCCGTGGTTTTGGCCTCGAAGACGCCCAATTTCTCAAGCCACGGCACCGGCGAGATGCCGTATTCTCTGCGATGATCCACGACTTCCTGGGCCGTTTCGGCCACGTGGATGTGCAAGGGGATGTCGTATTCCAGGGCCAGCTTGACGGCATCTTCCAGTAAATCCGGCGTGACGGTGTAGGGCGCGTGCGGCGCGATCGCCGGGATGATGAGTGGATGGCCCTTCCAGCGCATGATGTAATCACGGGAGCGCGCCAGCCCTTCCTCGTAGCTGCCGGAATCCGGCGTGGGGAACTTGAGTACCGTTTGCGCGCATACGGCCCGCATCCCGGCCTGCACGGCGGCATCGGCGACCGCTTCCTCGAAGTAGTACATATCCATAAAAGTTGTTGTGCCCGAACGGATCATTTCCGCCGCCGCCAACTGCGTGCCCATCCAGCAGAAATTCGCATTGACGAAGTTGCCTTCGACGGGCATCACGTAGCCCATCAGCCACACATCCAGCCGTAGATCGTCCACCAGCGCGCGCAGCAACGTCATCGGTGCGTGCCCATGCGTGTTGATGAGGCCCGGCATCACGACGGCGTTGCCGGCATCCACCCGCTCTTTGGCGATGTACGCCGCAAGCAGCGCGTCGCGGGGGCCGACCGTCACAATGCTATCTCCGGTGACGGCTACCGCGCCGGGCGTGAAAACGTCATAGGTGGGGTTCATCGTCACCACAAAGTCTGCCGTGATCAGCTTGTCCACTACGATTTTAGCCTCACGATCGTGCATGTGTGCCTCCCCTGAAAATCGCTTGAACGTTGGTGCGTCAACACGTTGGAACGTTGTTTGATCCATCATAGCATAAAACTCCGATAGCTTCAAATGGCAAATTCTGGTATAATGGGTAACGGAGGTAAGGTGATGGCGCTGGAGATGACCCTGCGTGAACAAATCCTGATGCGGCTGGTGGAGGTCATTGATCCCGAGACCGGCATTGATGTGCTGCGCATGCGTCTGGTGGAGGATTTGACCGTTGACGAGGCGACGGGGAAAGTCGTTTACACTTTCCGTCCCTCATCGCCGTTATGTCCCATCGCGCACAGCCTGGCCCTGGACATCAAACACGCTGTCGCCGGAGTTCCGGGGGTGCGAAGCCAACAAATCACTGTGGAAGGATACGTCAAAGCCCAAGAATTAACCGAGCTGATCAATAGTGAAGGGTAAAGAGTAGTGAGTGATTGTGGATTCCTCATTACTAATCCCCAATCCCTAACCAACGAGGTGCAAAATGCCGATTTATGAATATAGTTGTCAGGAATGTGGAGCACGCTTCGACGCACGGCGCGCGATGAAGGATGCCGATGCGCCGATTACCTGTCCGGTTTGCGGCGCCGAGAAGACCAAACGCGGGCTGTCGTTGTTCTTCGCCAACAGCGGCAGCAGTCCGCTCAAAGGCGCCGGCGGAGGCGGTGGATGCGCTTCGTGCTCCAGCAGTTCATGCGCATCGTGTGGAGGTCACTAACCCATAAACGCAACCCTGGGCTTCTTGATGAAGCCCAGGGTTTTTTAACCATCAACAAAATTTTCTCTCCTTATCCCACCATTTCCCGCGCCGCACGCCGCCCGATTTCGACCGCGTAATTCGTGCCCCGATCCCACGGATACACCTGGCTCATGTTCGCCATGTACAGGTTGGGGATGGGCGTCTGTAAGGGCGGAATGTTCTCCGAGTGGTTGAGAAAGGGCACCGGCTGGGCGTAGATCTCGCTGAATTTCCAGTACTTGCGAATCCACGAACGCTCGAACGCCGGATTGAGCCGCTGGATCGCGGGGATGAAGAGTTCCACCATCGCTTCCGGTTCCATCTCGAAGTATGAGTGTTCAGGTGGAAGATAATCGCCGCAATAAACGAGATGATCACCGCCATAATGGCGTGGATCAATGTAATTGGTGTGTTCCACAAAAGCCAGGAAGGGGAATCCTTCGCGCTTGGGGATGTTGATCCAGTAATGCTCACGGGTGACGGGATGCTTGAGCGCCAGCACCAGCACCACCGCACCTGTGGACTTGAGCTTGTCCAGCCCGGCGGTGTATGAAGCCGGCAGGGTAGGGGTGCGCGCCTTGAGCATCTGCGGTGAGCACGTCGCCAGCACGCGGTCATGCACTTGATCGCCAGCGCGCAACTCCAGGCGGATGCGGCCATCGGCTTCAGGATGGATGCCGCGCACGTGATTTTCCAGGCGCACATCGCCGCCGTGCGCGCGGATCGCGTCGGCCAATGCCTCCACGAATCCCTGAAATCCGCCGACGAAGTAGCCCAGTCGGGGACTGCGGGCCACAATCCGTGCCCAGAACCACGCCATGTTGACCTGCCGGTAATCCTCGCCGAACTTGCCTTCGAGCAGCGGTTGCCAGAACGCCTCGTAAGCGCGTGATCCGACGGCGCGCGTGAGCCACTCGTGCGCCGTGACCCGCTCGAAGGGCTGCCAGCGGCGGGTGTAGCGGATGTAGGCCGTCGCCAGCCCTACACGGAAGCGCGCCGGCAGCGGGATCGGCGTGAAGGCCAGCACACGCAGCGCCGCCGCCACCAGATCGCTCAGGGTAGCGAGTTGTTTACCGAGCGGGAGCTTCTCCAGCCACGGGCCGAACATGGGCTTGTTGATGGGATACAGGCGTCCGTCTTTGTAGATGGATGTGACCGGGCTTGGGAAGAAGAGCCGATCACCGATGCCGATTTCGTTAACGAGGCCGATGATGTCCCGGTCGCCGGCGAAAATGTGGTGGTAGAAGCGTTCCAGCGGCCACTCCCACGCCTCATCTTTGAAGCCCGCCGCCAACCCGCCAACATAGGGCCGTGCTTCGTAGACGGTCACGCGATGACCGGCCTTGAGCAAATCATAAGCGGCGCTCAGGCCGGTCACACCCGCGCCGATGATAGCGATGTCCAGAGGTTGGGTATTATGCATAACATCTCCTGAGGGGTAATTTGTCGGTTGTCGGCACAATAGCATAGTACGCCATTACAACCCTGCTTTCGGCAACCTGTACAGCTTCTTCAACCCGGCCAAGTGTTAACAAGGGGACATTCGTCACCCACACCCTGCCGCAAGTTCCCCCACCAGCGACCACGGTCCGGTCCAGGTGATCTTGACCTGCGCCAGCCGACCGAGCCAATCCCCCTCCGCCGGAAAGAAGACCAGCCGCTCGGTGCGGGTACGCCCGAACCAGCGTTTTTGTTTGACCTGGCGGCCTTCGACCAGCACTTCTACCGTCTGGCCAAGATAGCGGGCGTTCAGCTCCTCCAGGATCGTAGCTTGCAGGTCGTCCAATGCCTTACGCCGTCGCTCTTTCTCCTCCTGCGGCACGTCGTCATCCAGCGTGCGTGTGGCGACGGTCAAAGGGCGCGCCGAGTAACGCGCAATGTGCGCTTTGTCGAGCTTGAGTTCCGCCAGTAAATCATAGGTGTGTTGGAACTGCGCCTCGGTCTCGCCGGGGAAACCCACGATGATGTCGGTGGCGATAGAGACGCCGGAGATCGTCTCACGCAGGCGCGCCACCAACCGCCGATAGTCATCCACGGTGTAGCCGCGCCGCATGCGCGCCAGTACCTCATCATCACCGGCCTGGATGGGAACCTCGATGTGCTCACAGACTTTGGGCAGTTCGGCCACGGCATCCAGCAAGTCATCCTTCATCCAGTTGGGATGGCTGGTGAGGAAGCGCAACCGCTCCAGCCCCTCGATTTCGTGAATCTGCCGCAGCAACGTGACCAGCGGGGTTTCGACGGCTCCGGCAAATTCGGGCAGGTCATAGCCGTAGCGATCCACGATTTGTCCTAACAACGTGATTTCCTTGACGCCCTGTGCTGCCATCTGTCGCGCCTCGGCGAGGATCGCTTCCGGCGGACGGCTGCGCTCCGCCCCACGGCGGTAGGGGATGACGCAGTAGGTGCAGGCATGCGAACAGCCGAGCACGATGGGGAGGTGCGCGCTGACGATGTGCGCTTGTGCTGAAGGCGGCAGGATGGTATCGGCGCGTCCCAGGGCCAGGCGGCGTGCTTCGGCGTCGGCGATGAGCGTCTGGGCTTCGTCCAGATGGCCGCGCTCGGCGAGCAGCGCCCATAACTCCGTGGGATCAGAGGGCGGCAGGAAGACATCCACCCAGGGGAAGCGCGTCTGGAGCGCTGCCGTCTCCTTTACACCGACCATGCAGCCCATCAACGCCAGAACCCGTTCCGGGTGACGCTCCTTGACGCGCCGCAACTGGTTCAAGCGGCTCACCGCCTTATCCTCCGGCTGCTGGCGCACCACACAGGTATTGAGGATGATCACATCGGCGTCTTCGGCGCGCGCCGCAGGGGTGTAGCCGAGCCGTTCCAGGCCGGCAGCGGTGCGCTGCGAATCGGCGACGTTCATCTGACAGCCGATCGTCCAGATGTGATACTGCATGTTAACGGCGTTCCCACTCCTTCGTCGCGGCGCGGATCAAAGCCTGGATGTCCGCATCAGGGATTTCGTCCACATTGGGGTAGACAATGCCGTCAATGGCAAACTGGACACCACCGCTTGGCGCGTTCTGCAGCCGTATGGAACGATGCGCCAGTGAAGGAATGCGCGCCTGCATTTCGGCGACGATCTCGCCGATCTCACGCGCCAGGTCGAGTGTCGGCAGAATGGTCGGCGCCGCGTCCGGGCGTTTGAGTTCCGGTTCCCCTTTGAGGTAAACGCGCAATCTATCCTGAACGGCTTGCCCGCCGGCAGGTTTAGCCACAGACGAGAAGGGCGTGAGCTGGGGTTCCGTCGCTTGCGGCACTGGGGAGGCTACGGGCGTCACCGTCTCAGGGAACGGTTTGGCGTGAGGTTCAGGTTGGGGTTGTTTCCTGGCCGTTTGTTCCCGCTGGACGTAGGAACGGGCGAAAGCAACCAGTTCTTTCAATCCCGCCACAACTTCCTGACGCAGGTCGTCATTGGGGACGGCTTCCAGGGAGGCATAGTGCACACCCTGCACATCAACCTCCCATGCCCCATCTGGGGTGTGCGTCAGCCCCAAGAGATAGGACGCCCTGTGCTCCGATTCAGGGAACAGCGCCTCCGGCGGAGGCGTAACCGTGCCTTGCAGTTTGTCTTTATACCTGATCCTGAAAATCAACCACGTCGTCCAGGCAGTGACACCGATGATGCCGATGACAAGGAAAAAGATCATTGGCAAGAGAATATCTGTGAAAGAATCCGTCTCCATTCTTCTACCCTCTTCCTCAAGAAAACCCTTTGAATGTTGAAATGTTTGAAGTTGGGATGTTCCTTGTGTCCGCTCTGGTAGCCGGGTTATAATCCCGCGCTACATTTTTCTTCAAAAGTGAGTATACTCTTGGCGTGCGTATAAGCAAGCGGTCAATAAGGCCGGGGGTGTGGTGGAGGAAACGATGACACAGATTCTTGTAGATGCCCATCTGGATTTGGCTTACAATGCCGTTGTGCTGGGACGTGACTTACTGCGTCCCGTAGCAGAGGTCCGTGCCCATGAAACCGAAACGCCGCCGCCTATCCCCTCGTCCGGCATGTGCCTGACGACGCTGCCCGCGCTCCTTGAAGGACGGGTGGCAGTGGTGGGCGCCAGCATTTTCGTCGCGCCCGCGCGCCCGGGGAGGGTGGAACTGCAAGTCTATCGCACACCTGAGGAAGCGCACCGCTACGCCGTGCTCCAGCTTGACTACTATCGCCGGCTGGCCGATGAGCACGAATGGGTTGTCCTGCTGAACTCCAACGCTGATTTGGAGGCTGTGTTGACTTCCTGGAAAACCGACCAGCCCCGCCTCGGCCTTTTCGTCGTGATGGAAGGGGCGGAGCCACTGCGCGAGCCGGGCGAAATAGGCTGGTGGGTGGAACGGGGATTGCGCGGCGTGGGGCTTGCCTGGGCAATGGGCACGCGCTACGCCGGTGGTAATGCCGCGCCCGGCTCCCTGACCGATGAAGGGCGCAAGCTGCTCGCGGTTATGGCCGATTACAACCTGCTGCTCGATCTCAGTCATCTGTGGGAAGAGGCCGCTTACGAGGCGTTGGATCGCTATCCCGGCCCGGTTGTGGCCACCCACGCGAATCCGCGGGCATTTGCGGATTCCCCGCGCCAGCTTCCCGACGCGCTGATCCGTCGCATTGCCGACCGCGATGGTGTGATCGGCGTCGTGCCCTTCAACGCGATGTTGGACAAAGCGTGGCGTAACGGCGACGCCCGACTTCCCCTGACGCGCGTGGCCGAAGTGGTGGATCATATCTGCCAGGTGACCGGCGACGCGCGCTTTGTGGGGATCGGTTCGGATTTCGACGGCGGATTCGGACGTGAAGCCATTCCCGAAGGGCTGGACTCTATCGCCGACCTGGGGAAACTCGGCGACCTGCTGAGCGAACGCGGTTACACGGTCGCCGACGTCACGGCCATTCTGAGCGGCAACTGGCTGCGTTTGATGCGGCAAGTTTTGGGGGCTTGAAGATTTTTCGGATTTTCGGGGTTGCCTTCTATTCAAACTATGGTATTATTACCCTCGTACCTGCCGTGTGCGTGAAACCGATACGGGGTTTTGAGCCAACATTTTGATAAAGAGGGGTCCCTTGTCCAAAGAACGAGGCCGCGGTAGCCTTCGGGCAAGGCGAAATCGTTCGGCAGGACCCCACCTGCGTAAGCAGGGTCAAAGCCAGCGGTACACGGCACGGCGGGGCTGGCTTTATTGAAAAACGCCACGTTTCTCAGAGAAGCGTGGCGTTTTTCATGGGAATTGTCAACCCTATAAAGACGGATCGTCTTCACGGGAAAGTATGTCAGGGCCTTATCATTCAGGACTTACGCAAACCGGCGGAACTTTACCGCAGAGCACGCCGAGAGCGCGGAGATTTTCTCATTTCTCGGTGTTCTCAGTGGCCTCGGCGGTGAAAAATGGATACGTCTGCGTAAGTCCTGTCATTCTTATTCCGCGGGGAACGCCGGTTCCCCCATCTTTAGCCAATAGAGGTTGAGAAACGCAGATCTGGCGATCCACTCGAAACCAGGTGAAGTTATGGTAACGAGAAATGATAAAGCCTTGTATGTTATGTAAAGTAGCCTTGACTTTCCCTGGCGCTTGTGTTATGCTCAGATTGATTGTCACAACCATTTCCCTACTTTTGTACCACGCCGGGAGGGTTGGACGGGGAATTATATCGTCATTCTACGAGTTGAGGGATTTATGTATTGGGAACGGGTTTCTGAAGAGATTTATCTCTTTACCAGCGATCGTTACGCGCTGGTTAATTCCCTGGCCATCGTCACACGGGATGGCATTGTGGCGATTGATGGGTTGCCTTTCCCTGACGAGGCCAGGCAAATTGCACGCTTCCTTGAGGTGCGCGTTGGAAAGAATTTTCATTCGTACATTCTGACCCATCATCATATGGATCACGTGTACGGTCTGTTTGCTTTCCCCGATGGTGTAGATGTGTTGGCCCATGAGCTATGCCGCCACAAATTGTTGGAAGTCGGCGAGACCTCGCTCAACGAAGCCCGGCAAAGTGATCCCGCTTTCGAGGAAGTCCGCTTGCGCATGCCCAATGTCACCTTCGATAGCGGGGAATTGGTGTTGCATGCCGGCAGCAAGACCTTCCGTCTGCTTTCACTGCCCGGCCACACCGATGACAACATCGGCATTCTCATGGAAGAAGACGAAATCTTGATCGCCGGTGATGCGGTGATGGCAATCCCGATCATCGCCGATGGGGATTGGGAGCGCGAAATCGAAACCCTGCGCTACATCAAAAAGCTGGCCCCGGAGACGATCGTGCAGGGCCACGGCGAAGTTATCCTGCGCGGCGAAGTGCAGGCCGTTATGGATCGCTATATCGCCTATCTCGAATGTGTGCACAAGAAAGCGCGTACTATGCTGCGTCAGGGCCGTGACCGCAAAGAGCTATGGAACATCCCCCTTGAAGATTGCGGTCTCGAGCGGGTTCCGCTGGGGATTGCCAGTCACCGGCTCCACGTGGCGAACATCATGAGCGTGTTCGACAAGCTCAAAGCCGGATAAGTGGACACATTACGGACATGGTTAGAGCGTTACCTCGGTGCGCTGGAACGTGATAACGCTTCGCCTTACACCGTCAAGAATTACCGCACCGACATCGGGCAGTTCCTCGATTATTGCGCCGAACATGGCGTGACGACCCTCGCCAACCTGACCCGTGACCTGGTGCGCGATCACCTTGCCGAGCTGGCGGAAGCGGAATACGTGCGGGCCAGCATTGCGCGGCGCGTTTTCGAGCTGCGCGCCTTCGGAGACTTCCTGCTGCGCAATGCCGCCTGGAATCAGAACCTCTTTCGCCGCGTCTATGCGCCGCGTTTGCCCCGTCGCCTGCCTCGCCATCTCACCCTCGAAGAAATGCAGCGGCTGTTGGCCGTCCCGGATGTTGCATCGCCGCAGGGCATGCGGGATCGGGCCATCCTGGAAACGCTGTACGCGGCGGGCGTGCGGGTGGCCGAACTGGTGGGACTGGATTTGCGCGACCTTAACCTGGAGGCAGCCGAAATGCGCGTCATCGGCAAAGGCGACAAGGAACGGGTGGCGCTCCTGGGACAACCGGCCGTGGCTGCATTGCGGGCTTATCTCGATGTGGGACGTCCGGCATTACTGGCCGATCGGCCTCCCACAAACGCCGTATTCCTCAATCGCTTTGGACAGCGGCTCTCTGTACGTTCGGTGGATGAGATCGTGCGGCAGGCCGGTGTCGCAGCCGGCCTCGATCAAACGGTAACGCCACATTTGCTGCGCCACACCTTCGCCACCCACATGCTCGACGGTGGCGCCGACCTGCGGGTGGTCCAGGAGCTTCTCGGCCACGAGAATCTGGCGACGACGCAGATTTACGCGCACGTGACCCAAAAACGCGCGCGGGAGATTTACCTTCAGGCGCATCCGCGTTCGCGGGACGCCCTTCACACCGAAGCGGCTGTTTCCCAAACAAAAAACGGGGCCTGATTGCCCCGTCTTGTTGTCGGCGGATTGAACAGCTCGGGCCGATTTTCCTCGGCCTGCTCAATCCGCCGACCCATCAATACTCTTCTAACGCCGTGCTTTATGGTACGGCGATCGCCATCTCCGGTTCCACCGCATGCTGGAGGATCAGCCCATTTTCATCACTGTCCACGATGACCGTATCGCCCGATTGGTATTCACCGCTGAGCAATCTGTCGGAGAGCGGCGTTTCGACTTCTTGCTGGATCAGCCGCTTGAGCGGGCGGGCGCCGAATTCGGGGTTGTAGCCGTGGATGGCGAGCCATTCCTGCGCCCCCTCGGTGAGGATAAGGTTCAGGTTGTTCTCCTGAAGGCGGGCGCGCACTTTGCCGATTTCCAGCAGGACGATCTGGCGAATGTCATCGTGGTTTAGCGAGCGGAACACGATCACACTGTCCACGCGGTTGAGGAATTCGGGGCGGAACAGCTTGCGCAGGCGGTTCATGAGCTTCTGGCTCATATCTTTGTAGGCTTGCTCGGCATCGGTCTCCAACGTTTCCAGCGAGAAGCCCAGCTTCCCCTGGTGCATGATCTCATCCGCCCCCACATTCGAGGTCATAATGATCAACGTGTTGCGGAAATCCACTTTGCGCCCCTTGGCATCGCTCAGGACACCTTCTTCCATAACCTGAAGCAGCATGTTGAACGCATCGGGGTGGGCTTTCTCGATCTCATCGAAGACGACGATGGAATAAGGCCGGCGGCGGATGGCTTCGGTCAGTTGTCCGGCATCCTCGTAGCCCACATAGCCGGGGGGCGCGCCTACCAACCGCGCCACGGAGTGCCGTTCCATAAATTCCGACATATCGAGCTGGATCAAGGCATCTTCGCTGCCGAACATAAACCTTGCCAGGGCTTTGGCGAGTTCGGTCTTGCCCACGCCGGTTGGCCCCAGGAAAATGAAAGAGCCGATGGGACGACGCGGGTCCTTCAGGCCGGCGCGCGCACGCCGCACCGCTTTGGCAATTTTCTCGATGGCGTCGTCCTGTCCGACGATGTACTGACGCAGCGTGTTTTCCATCTCCAGCAGTCGCCGGGACTCCGTTTCGGCCAGTTGCGTCATTGGGATACCCGTCCACATGGCGATGATCTCCGCCACATCTTCGGGGTAGACGGTTAATCCGCCGTCTTCATTCATTTGACGCTGCCGAAGCTCTGTCATTTTGGCTTCGAGTTGTTTTTCCTCCTCGACGAGGGCATTGGCTTCGGCGGTTTTCTTTTCCGCTTCCAATTGCGCGCGCTTGAGCCGCACATCTTGCAACTGCTCGAAGACTTCGCGCAGCTCGATGGAAATGGGGGATTTGTACATTTTCACCCGTGAGGCGCCCTCATCCATCACATCAATGGCCTTGTCGGGCAGGTAACGATCGGTGACATAGCGCGCCGAAAGGCGTGCGGCAGCTTCCAGGGCTTCATCGCTGATATGCAGGTTGTGATGAAGTTCGTAGGCATGTTTGATGCCACGCAAAATGCTGATCGTTTGTTCGACGGTGGGTTCGTCCACAAATACCGGCTGGAAGCGGCGCTCCAGGGCCGGGTCGGATTCGATGTACTTGCGGTATTCATCCAGCGTCGTCGCGCCGATACATTGGAGTTCGCCACGGGCGAGTGCAGGTTTGAGGATGTTCGCCGCATCCATTGAGGAACCAGCGGCACCGGCGCCCACCAGCATGTGAACTTCATCCACGAAGAGAATTGTGTTGCTGCCTTTGAGTTCGTGCAGGATGCGTTTCAGCCGTTCCTCGAATTGTCCACGGTAGATTGTGCCGGCGACCAGCGCGCCGACGTCCAATTGCACCACGCGCTTGCCCAGGATCGGCCCGGGCACGCCGCCGGAGACAATGCGCTGCGCCAGCCCCTCGACGATGGCGGTCTTGCCGACGCCGGGTTCGCCGATGAGCGCCGGGTTGTTCTTGGTACGGCGCGCGAGGATCTGGATGACGCGCTCGATTTCGGTCTGTCGCCCGATCACGGGGTCGAGCTTGGATTCTTCGGCCAGGCGGGTGAGGTCTACTGTCACGTGAGCCAGCACGGAGTCTTGCGGTGCGCGTTCGGTTCCACGGGCCGGCGCGGTTTTGCGACCCGCCGGTTCGGGGGTGCCACTGGGGGTCAGACGCTCGATCCGCCGCCGTATGGCCTCGACGGAAAGCCCCGCCTGTGTCAGTACGGCAATGATGACCCCTTCGTGTTGTTGCAGCAAGGCCAGCAGCAGATGTTGCGTATCCACCATCGCGCTCTGATGTTTTTGCATCTCCTCGATGGCCATTTGGATGAGGATCTTGGTGGATTGGCGCAGCTCTGGCTCTGGTGCAACCAGTGGGGCGGCATTGGAAAGCCGCGCCACGGTTTGTTGTGCCTGCACGGCGCGCAATCCCATATCCCGCAGCACCCGCCCGGCAATGCCTTCGCCTTCAAGCATCAGGCCGAGCAGGATATGTTCGGGACCGATGGTGGCGTGGCGCATGCGCGTGGCCTCGATTTGCGCGAAGCGCAGAACTTCCTGTGCAGCCGGTGTAAATTTTTCCAGTGGATCGCCCATGGTGCTACCCTCAATGCTATCCCACGAATAACCAGTACAGTTCTCTTAGCGTCGTTCGCGTTGTGCAGCGAACATGCCTTGCTCTTTCAACTCCAATTCCATTATAACACAAAAACGGGCGAAAAGACCCTTGAACTATCGCATCTGGCCGCTTCCGGTAGCTTCGAGCGGATCACCCGCGTTGCTCAACACTAGCTTTGAGTGGATCGCCGGATCCGCGTTTTTTAACCAGCCATTTCCCCATACACAAAAGCACGGGAGGTTTCCCCGTGCTTTCGGTCGAATTATTCGAGAAGCTGGCAGTCGGCAGCGTTTGCCTAGCGGACAGCCTGCATGATCAGCGCTGTAAACTCTTCCCATTCTTCCGGGAACAGGTGCAGCGTGACGTTCGAGAGTTCGATGTGATACAGCTCCTCGCCGGTCTCCGGTTCATTGGAGACCCAGACGACGTAATTCTCGGTTTCACCGAGGGTTTGGACTTTAGGTTCGTTATTCATAGTTTGCCTCCCTTTGAAAGTAGTAATTAGTGATTGGGGATCGGGACACTTACCCCTTCCCTGACCCGGACAAGCCGGAACCCCAAAACCATAAAAGGTATCCTTCGTGATGAATCTTCTTACCCGATGGACAAGTACTTCACGGATAAGGTATTAACGCCGGCTCCCGCTGTGGGAATTTGACCGGGAATTTGACCCGCCTTCGCGCCGTCCGCTCTCGCGTCGCCCGCCGGAGTTTGAACGCGGCGCATCCTGTGCCTTCGCTTCCTCCAATGTCCAGCCTTCCAGGACGGCCCGGCGCGACAACCGGATTTTCCCTTCGGCGCCGATGTCGGTGATCATCACCAGCACCTCATCGCCAACTTTAACCACATCGGAGACCTGATTGACGCGGGTATCGGACAATTGCGAGATATGCACCATCCCATCGGTTCCCGGTAGGATTTCCACAAACGCGCCGAAATCGGCCAAACGCACGACTTTGCCCCGGTAGATTTTGCCTTCCTGTGGCACTTCCATCATCGCGTTGATGTATTGCAGAGCCTTTTGTGCGCCGTCACCGCCGGGGGAGGCAACATAAACCGTGCCGTCTTCTTCAACGTCAATCTTGACGCCATATTCGGCCTGAATGGCGCGGATGTTCTTGCCACCGGGGCCGATCAGGGCGCCGATCTTGTCAGGGTCAATGGTGGTGGTGAGCATCTTGGGCGCGTAGCTGGATAGTTCCTTGCGCGGCGCGGGGATTGTGGCTTCGATCACATCAATAATCTGCTCGCGGGCTTGCTTAGCCTGATCCAGGGCCTCGGTGAGAATCTGCCGGTTAACGCCCTTGATCTTGATGTCCATCTGGAGCGCCGTGATCCCTTTGCGCGTCCCCGTGACCTTGAAATCCATATCGCCCAGGTGGTCTTCCATCCCCTGGATGTCGGTGAGGACGCGGTAGCGTTCTCCGTCGCTCACCAACCCCATCGCAATCCCGCCGACGGGCGCTTTGATGGGCACGCCGGCATCCATCAGCGCCAGCGTGCTGCCACACGTCGAGGCCATCGAAGTGCTGCCGTTGGAGGCCATCACTTCGCTGACGACGCGGATGGTATAGGGAAATTCTTCTTTGGGCGGGATGACGGGCAGCAGAGCGCGCTCGGCCAGCGCGCCGTGGCCGATCTCACGGCGCCGCGGCCCGCGTAGCGGATAAGCTTCGCCGGTAGAGAAGGGCGGGAAGTTGTAGTGGTGGATGTAACGTTTGGTTTCCTCAGGGAAGAGGTCGTCAATTTCCTGTTCCTCGTTGGGCATGCCGAGGGTCGCCAGGCTGAGCACCTGGGTTTCACCACGGGTGAACAGGCCACTGCCGTGGGGGCGCGGCACCAGGTGCACTTCGGCCTCCAGCGGGCGGATGGTGCGCTGGTCGCGTCCATCAGGGCGGATGTTTTCATCGAGGATACGGCGTCGCACGATTTCTTTGAGCACTTCGTCAAAGGCTTCGGCGATTTGGGTTGCCGTCCAGCCTTCGGTTTCGGCCTCGGCGGCCAACTGCGTTTTCACATCTTCGCGCATGGCGTCTACGGCCTCGATACGCTCGCCTTTGAGGGGCGTCGTCGCCAGAAGCGTGCGGATCGGCTCGGTCGCCAGTTCGGCAACGCGAGTTTTGAGAACCTCCGGCACCTGGAACGAGGTATAGGCACTCTTAGGTTTGCCCAAAGCAGCGCGCATTTCGTTCTGGACGCGAATGACGTCCTGCATAGAGCGATGCGCCAGTTCCAGCGCCTCTACCATCAGGGATTCTTCGATTTCGTTGGCGCCGGCCTCGACCATGATGATGGCCTCAGCACTGCCGGCGACGCGCAAATCCAAATCGCTGCGCTTCATCTGGGGGATGGTGGGGTTGACGACCAATTGCCCGTCAATATAGCCGATGCGCACGGCGCCGACCGGGCCGTCGAAGGGAATGTTGGAAATCATCAAAGCCGCGGAGGCTCCGATGATACTCAGAATATCCGCGTAGTCTTCTTCCCCCTGCGAGAGTGAGGTGACGATAACCTGTACGTCGTTGCGCATATCTTTAGGGAAGAGCGGACGCAAAGGGCGGTCAATCAGTCGGCTGGTGAGGGTAGCTTGCTCCGAAGGTTTGCCTTCACGGCGGAAGAACGAGCCGGGAATCCGGCCGGCGGCATAGAGCCGTTCTTCAAAATCCACACTTAAAGGGAAAAAATCGGTGCTTTCGCGTGGTGCCGGAGCCATCGTGGCGGTCGCCAATACGACCGTATCACCGCTTTGGGCCAGCACTGCACCGCCGGCAAACCGCGCGAGTTTGCCGGTTTTGAGGGTGATACTACGTTCACCCAACATCGCCGTAAATACATGTTCTTCTAACATTGTTTTCTCCTGTGCCGGGTTCCCCGGTTATGCCGGTCGCCGGACAGCGGAGGTCAGAAACTGGGGGCTGTTGTACACCGCTTATGCGGCGTTGCACCCCAAACCCCAATTCCCACCTCCTGTCCCAGCGGACGCGGTAGCGCGGGTAGACCGGCTGATTAGTGATTTATGATGACAACCGGAATATACGCAAACGAGTAGATGGGCTATTCACATCTACTCGTTTGGCATAGTCGAGCGATGAAACCGATACTCTATTTGCGCAGACCAAGTCGCTGGATGAGGGTGCGGTAGCGCTCAGGATCTACACCTTGAAGATAGGCCAGTTGGCGACGGCGTTGCCCTACCATCTTCAACAACCCGCGCCGTGAGCTTTCGTCGTGTTTGTGCACCTGCAAATGCTCGGTCAGGTTGTTGATGCGTTGGGTCAAGAGCGCAATCTGCACCTCTGGCGAGCCGGTATCGTCTGCCGATAGGGCATATTCTTTGATAATTGCCTGTTTTTCCTCTTTCGCTAACACTCCTATTTACTCCTTTTCGAGAACCAACCGATCGTTTTTGTTTTCGTGTCGGCCAGTGGTCAACTGTGAGATGAAGTATACCATAGACGACGTTTTTCGCAAGATGTGTTTTATACTTTAATTGATGCTGGTATAATCGGAATACCGTTTGTGCTTATTTTCGGAACAGGAGTTATGTGATGCCCGATGTCGTTACACTCAAACTGGATGCGATGGCCCACGGTGGCGAGGCCATCGGCCGCTATGAAGGGCGCGCGATCTTCGTGCCGTATGCCATCCCCGGTGAACAGGTGCGGGTAGAGCTTGTGGAGGATCGGGGACGCTACGCGCGTGCCCGTCTCTTGGAAGTCCTTGAGCCTTCGCCGGCCCGAGTTGCACCGGCGTGCCCATACTTTGGTCCCGAGGCTTGTGGCGGTTGTCAATGGCAGCATATAGATTACGCGATACAGGCGCGTCTCAAGGGGCTGGTGGTGATGGATCAGTTCCGTCGCGTCGGTAAATTCGACGAGCCGCCGATCCTCGAACCGTTTCCCGATGAGACAGGCTGGGAGTATCGCAACCACGCGCTTTTTCGTACCGACGCTGCCGGGCGTCTGGGATTCCTTTCTGCTCATAGCCACGATGTCTACCCTGTGGATGATTGCCCGATCCTGCACCCACTGCTGAACGACCTTTTGCACTCGCTGGATCTGGTTTACCCTGAGCTGGAATGGATGGAACTGCGTGCCGGGACCGCGACCGGCGATCTGATGGTGGTCTTGCAGGCGCGGGAAGATGAACCACCGGCATTGGAGGTGGATTTTCCGTTGTCGGTGGTGCAAATCCGCCACGATGACGCTATCGCACCCCTCATCGGCCTCGATTATATCCTCGAGGTCATCCATGAACGCACGTTCCACATCTCGGCGACGAGCTTCTACCAGGTGAATTCGGCGCAGGCAGCGCAATTGGTCGAGGTCGTGATGGAAGCGCTAGAGCCACGCGGGTATCAGAAGGTGCTGGATGCCTACTGCGGCGTGGGATTGTTCACCGCCTTTTTAAGTGAGGTGGCCGGACACGTCATCGGCATCGAAGCGCATCCGGCGGCGGTGGCGGATGCGCGTCACAACCTGGCAGACGCGGATAACGTCACGCTCCTTGAGGGGACGGTGGAAGCGCAGTTACCGACGGTTCAAGACAAGCTCGATGCGGCAGTTGTGGACCCGCCGCGCACCGGCCTGGAACTGGCCGCACTGGATGCGTTGGTGGTGCATAACCCGGCGCGTATTGTCTACGTTTCCTGTGATCCCGCGACCCTGGCGCGGGATGCCCAGCGGTTGGTGAAGCACGGCTACACCCTGCAATGGGTCCAGCCGGTGGATTTGTTCCCGCAGACGTATCACATCGAGAATGTGGCGCTGTTGACGCGATAACTGGGTAGTGTTTGCTCCCAAAGGCAATCCGGCGGCGGTGTGTCTGCTGCCGCACACGCTCGATGACGCGCTGATGCAAGCGATTGCCGCCGAGATGAACCTCTCCGAGACGGCGTTCGTGATGCCGGTGGGGAACACGCCCTGGAAGGAGGCAACGCGTTTTTCCCTGCGTTGGTTTACGCCTGAGGTGGAAGTGCGCCCTAAACCACCTCAACCACCGATCCCCCCTCGCCCTTCGTCACTTGAATCTGCGTGGGGAAGGCTTCGCGCAGCTCGTCAATATGGGTGATGACGAGGATCAAGTCGAATTCGTGCTGTACGGTTTTGACGGCTTCTACGAGCCGCTGACGTCCATCGGTATCCAGGGCACCGAAGCCTTCGTCTACGAACAGGGAACGCAGGCGTACCCCCGCACGCTGCGCTAACATCCGCGAGAGCGCTACGCGGATGGCAAAGTTGACGCGAAATTGCTCGCCACCGGAGAAATTCTCGTAGGGGCGCGCGCCTTTTTCGTCACTGATGATGATGTCCAGTGTCTCCCGCAGGTTCCCCGTCTTGGTCTCGCGTTGGGTCTCGAACCGGACGTGCATGCGCCCGCCGGTGAGGCTTTGAAGAATATAGTTGGCTTCGCGCTCCAGCGCCGGCAGTGTGTGCTCGATGATCATCGCCGGAATCCCGTTGACGCCGAAAGCGTCACGCAGTTCACCGAGCAGACCCACGCGCAGCGCCAGTTCTTCGCGCTGCGCGCGCATCTCCGTCAGGCGTCGCTCCAGCGTTTGTAGCGCGTTGAGGTTCTGCCGCGCCGCACCTACTTGTTGCCGCGCCTGCGCTTCCTGCTGGCGCGCTTGATTCAGTTGTGCTTCCAGGCGTGGCCCCTCCGCCAGGGCCGGGCGCAGCGCGTCGAGGGCAGCTTGTTGTACAGAGCGTTCCTCTTCCAGGCGGGCGAGGCGTGTCTGCTGCATTTCGATTTCCAAAGCCAGGCGTTTGAGAGTTTCGCGCTCTTTTTCCAGGCTCACGCGCGCCTTTTCCAGTTCGCGGTAATCGGCTTCGGCGCTGCTGAGGGCTTGCAGACGGCGTTTGACTTTCTGGTGGGCAGCGTCATCGTAACCGACTTCGATCAATGCCGCGAGGACTTCGGCGAGCGCAGCGCGCGCTTCGGCAGCGAAATCTTCTTGTTCAAGGCGCGCCTGATACGTGTTGAGGGCCTCGATGGCCTGAGCGCGTTTGTCCCGTTCCGCGTCGGCGTAGGCTTCGGCGGCGAGTTGCCGGACGACGGTTTCGGCTTGCGCCTGGAGTTCGGCGATGCGCGTGCGCGCCGCGTCGCTCTGTTCCAGGCTTTGTTTGAGCCGGGCCACGGTCTGCTCCTGCCTGGGGCGTGCGCGGAGCAGTTGTTCATATTCCTGAAGACGCTGTTGCAGTGCGTTTTTGTTTTTCTGAATTGTCTGGATCCGGGCACTGATGGCCTGCAACTCTTCGTTCAGGGCAGCGCTTTCGGCCCGCATCTCGGCTATCAGACGCTCCTGGTGTTCGTGCGTGAGCGGTTGGCGGCACAGAGGGCAGGTTGCCTCGGCTTTCGTGAGGGTCTGTTGGCGGGCTTTGAGGTCTTCCAGCAACACCTGAATCTGACGGTGGCGTTCGAAGAGACGGCTACGTTCCACTTCGCCATCTTGTGATTCTTTGCGGGCGGCTTCCTGATCCTGTGCGACTTGCTCCAGACGCGCCAGTTCCGCGCTGGCAGCCTCCAGTTTCGCCAGCAGCGTTTGATCTACCGTGCGCTCTTGGAGCAGGCGGATTTGCTCCTGCAGGTTACTGAGGGTACGTTCCATCTGCGCACGATTCTCGGCGATGACGCGGTCAATGCGGACGATTTCCTGTTCTGCCGCACGGATTTGCCGGGTGAGCGCCTCGCGTTCTCTGGCAATCACACCCTCCCAGCGCGCTTTGTCGTTCTGCAGTCGGGCTGCCTGACTGAGTTTCTCACCCCAGGCGCGTTCCTCGGCCAGGGCCGCCTGATATGCCTGGTAGTTGGCCTCGATCACGGCGGCTTGTTCCAGCATGGTGGTGTAGTAAGCGTGCTGCCCCCGGTGCATCTCTTCTTCTCGCTGTAATTGGGTGAGGCGCGTTTCCTCCTGGCGCAATCGTTCGTCCACGTCGGCGATGTTTCGCTTTAAGGCCAGGGCCTGTTCCTGGATGCGGGTGAATTTGTCCATTTGCGCCTGGATTTCGGTAAGGCGGGCTTCGGCTTCTTGCGCCTGCGCTTCGGCAGCAGCCAATTGCGCTTCATAGTGGGGACGGCGGGCCAGCTCCTGCCTGATCTCATCCAGGCGCCGATCCACTTCTTGCAGACGGCCCTGCACGCTGGCAAGCTTCTTGCGAGCACGTTCCTGGTATTCGGCCCAGCGTTCCAATCCCAGGATGGTGCCGAGCACACGTTTACGGTCGGCGGGGGACTGGATGGTGAATTCATCGGCATGTCCCTGACGCAGGTAGGCAGAATTGATGAAGGTGTCGTAGTCCAGACCGAGCTGGGCGACGATGCGGTTTTGTGTCTCCCGAATGCTGTCGGCCGTGAGGACACGCCAGCCGTTCGCACCTTCCACCTGGAAATCGAGGATGGAGGTGCCGGAGCGCCGCCCGCGCATTTCACGACGCCGCAGAATGCGACAACGCCGCTCATCGCCCCCCTGATACGGCATACGGAAGACGTACTCGACTTCGAGGCTGTCTTCGCCGTGGTAGATCAGGTCTTCGTCGCGTCCATAAGGTGCGCGCGAGCGTCCCCACACGGCCCAGGTGATGGCGTCCAGCAGGGCCGATTTGCCCGCGCCGTTCTCACCGACCAGGCTGGCGAGATGAACGCCGCGAAAATCCAGGTCGGTTTCGCGGTGAGAAAGGAAATTACGTAAATGCAGTTCTTCGGGGATCATGGATTTCCTTTGAATCCTTGAGCAACGATGAAGGCTTCCCAACTTTCGCTGCGGGTGGCCGGCGGTGTGTGTATTTTGACCGGATGAAAGGCCATTTTGACATCGTGGATCAGGCCGGGCAGATCCTCGCCCTCGAAAACTTTGATGACCAGGTTCCCGCCGGGGACAAGGAGTTTTTTGGCGACGGCGAGCGCGGCGCGTCCCAACTCGATGGAAAGTACATGGTCGCGCAGTTTGATGCCGGTTGTGGACGGCGCGGCGTCGCTGAGCACAACGTTGGCGCGCCCGCCGGCCAGTTCGATCACCTGCGCCTGGATTGCCGGATCGGTCATATCGCCCTGCAAGGTGATGACGCCAGGGAGCGGTTCGATCTCCTGCAGGTCGAGGGCAATCACGCGCCCCTTGTCGCCCACCAGTTTCACCGTCACCTGGCACCACGAGCCCGGCGCGGCGCCCAAATCCACGACAATGTCACCGCGTCGGATGATGTGGAATTTCTCTTGAATTTGCAAGAGCTTATACGCCGAGCGGGCGCGGTAGCCTTCTTGCTTGGCTTTCTGGAAGTAAAGCTCTTTGCGTTGCTGTTTGCGCCAGTGTGACAAATTATCCCCTCATGAAAATGAACCGCCAATCTCGCTAATCTACGCGAATCTTTCAGAGAATTAGCGAGGATCCGCCTGATTCACGGTTAAATCTGCCCGATCTGGTGAGGCTTGCTGTTTGGTGCGTCGCGCAGAGCGGGGGGTGTGAAAGTCGCCGAACTGCGCCGCCAGCGTCTCCGGCAGGCGTCCCACAATGCGCGTGCCTGTCTCGTGATACTCTTCTTTATCAATCAACCCGCGCTCATGGAATAAACCCACCAGGTCGCCTCGCTCAAAGGGAATAAGCACATCCAGGCGCGCCATCTCGGCTTCCAGGACTTCTTCGATGTGCCGCAACAAGTTGTCCAGCCCTTGCCCTGTCAGGGCCGAAACGGCCACACTGTCGGGAAGGTCGCCCAACGCAGCGCAGGCCGCTTCGGGATCGGGAAGCCGGTCAATTTTGTTGAGCACGTTGATGATCGGAATGTCCGCCGCGCCGATTTCTTTCAGCGTTGCGTAGACGGCACGCGCTTGTTCGCGGGCTTGTGGATGGCTGGCGTCAATCACGTGCAACAGCAAGTCGGCCTCGGTGACTTCCTCCAGCGTAGCACGAAAGGCGGCGATCAGGTCGGCAGGCAGCTTTTGGATGAAGCCCACGGTATCGGTCAACAGGATTACCGTGCCGCCGGGAAGGGTGACCCGTCGGGTGGTGGGGTCGAGGGTGGCGAAAAGCTGATCGGCGATGTAGACCTCGGCGCCGCTGAAGGTGTTAAGCAGCGTGGACTTGCCGGCGTTGGTGTACCCGACCAGGGAAACGGTCGGCAGGCCGCTGCGCCGCCGTTGGATGCGGTAGCGGGCCCGCTGAGCGCGCACGTTCTCCAACTCACGCTTGATCTGGACGATGTGGCGGCGGATCACATTGCGATCCATTTCCAATTTCGTCTCGCCGGGGCCGCGCAGGCCCACGCCGCCGGTGCTTCCGCCGGCACGTCCGCCGGCCTGGCGGGTGAGTGCCTGCTGTGTCCACGTTTGCGTCAGACGGGGCAAGCGGTACTCATACTGCGCCAGTTCGACCTGCAGCGCGCCTTCGCGGGTGTGGGCATGCTGCGCGAAAATATCCAGGATCAGGCCGCTGCGATCCAACACTTTAATATGGCTGCCGAAAATTTTCTCCAACTCGCGTTGATGGCCCGGCGTCAATTCCTCGTCGAAGATGACGACATCCACACCGAGACTCTGCGCTGCGGCGGCGATCTCCGTGGCTTTCCCTTTGCCGATAAACGTGGCCGCATTGGGGCGTTCGAGCTTCTGGATGGTGCGGCCCACCACATCCAGGCCGGCGGTATCGGCCAGGCGTTCCAATTCGTCGAGGGACTCCTGGGCCGGCCAGGCGCTGGGTTTATATTTTCCATCAGGAATGGTCTTCCATTCCACGCCCACCAGATACGCTTTTTCCGGCGGTGCGATAGTCTCTTTAATAGATTCGCGTTCGGTCATGCCTTTCCTTTTGCGAGGCGGGGCCTCGTAATGATGGTGTCATGATAATCGGAAATCGAAGATGGGCAAGGCGGGGGCAGAGCCTTATCATTCTTGCTCCGAGGGGAACGCCGGTTCCCCATTTTAGCTGATAGAGGTTGAGAAACGCGGATCTGGCGATCCAATGCGGATCTGGCAATCCAACGCGGATCTGGCGATCCGCTTGAAGCCAGGGAGAAGCGCTAAAGTTTAGAAAGTTCTGTGACTTGTGCTAAAATTGCCTTGCAGAAGACTATGGAGAGGGTTGTTGACGCACAGGTTTGGGATACAGCTTTACTTGCGTTGCCTCAGCCGCACATCCTGCAATCCTGGTTGTGGGGAGAGGTGAAGGCGTGTCGGGGCTGGCGTCCGCTGCGTTTCCTGTGGCGCGAGGACAATCGGCCGGTGGCGGCCGCGCAGCTTCTTGTGCTGCAACGCGGGAATCTGCGCCTGGGGTATGTCCCCAAAGGGCCGCTTTTGGACTGGACGAATACACGGCGGGCTGACGACGTGTTGTCACAGTTGGGCACGTATGCGCGCAAGCATAGGTTGCTGCTACTGAAAATTGATCCCGATGTACGCGCGGACACGGAAGAAGGACGCGCGGTGGAAGCGTGTTTGACGCAAAATGGGTGGCGGGCTTCTTTTGAACAGATACAATTCCGCAATACCATGCTTTTAGATTTGCGCCCTGACCTGGATCAGCTTATGGCGCAGATGAAGCCCAAATGGCGTTACAACATTCATCTGGCAGTGCGCAAGGGCGTGACGGTGCGTGACGCGACACCGGATGACGTGCCGCTGCTGTTTGCGATGTACGCCGAGACTGCCGCACGCGACAGTTTTATCATCCGCGAAGAAGCCTATTATCGGGATGTATGGACGCAGTTTATGCGCGCCGGCTTGTCCTGGTCATTGATTGCCGAGGTCAACGGTGTGCCTGTGGCAATGGCGATTGCTTTTCATTTTGGCACGACGGTCTGGTACATGTACGGCGCTTCGCGCGATATTGAACGTAGCGCTATGCCCACCTATCTGTTACAATGGTCTATCATCCGTCGCGCGAAAGAGACCGGATGCACGCTCTACGATCTCTGGGGCGCGCCCGAAGTTCTGGAAATCACCGATCCGTTGTGGGGAGTGTATCGCTTTAAGGCCGGTTTTGGAGCAACTTTTGTGCCTCACCTGGGGGCGTATGATTACGGGCCGCATCTCTGGCTCTATCGCCTGTATGCCTTGTTGCGTCCGCGGGCGGTGGCGATGGCGCATCACTATTACTGGGTGCGTGCCCGGCGCGTCTGAGCCAGCGAGACATTTACCGCGAATCTTCACAAATCACGACTATCCGACTAACGACTATCCGACTATCCAAGGAGGCCATGGTGCGAATTCTTGTTACAGGTGGTGCCGGTTTTTTGGGAAGCGCGCTTGCCAACGCGCTGGTTCATCAGGGGCATGAAGTACTGGTATTGGATGATCTCAGCGCCGGTGATCAGACACGTCTGGACAGTCGGGTGTTTTTCCATCGCGGAGAAATCACCAATCGCCCCAAACTGTGGACGTTATTGCAAGGGGTCCAGTGCGTGTATCATCTGGCCGCGCGGGTGCTGGTGGCCGAGTCGTTGCTCTATCCGCGAGAATATAACGAAGTCAACGTCGGCGGTACCGTCGCCCTGCTGGAAGCGATGCGCGATGTCGGCGTCCCACGTCTGGTCTTCACCTCGTCCGGCGCGATTTACGGGGTACAGTCAACGCAGCCGCTTTCGGAGACCCTGCCGCCCCATCCCCAATCGCCGTATGCCGTGAGCAAGCTGGCGGCAGAATACTACGTGCACACCATCGGGGCGCTTTGGGGGACAACCACCGTGGTGCTGCGGATCTTTAACGCCTACGGCCCCGGACAACCGCTCTTGCCTTCCCATTCACCGGTTGTGCCACGCTTCATCTACCAGGCGTTGGGCGGCGGCTCGCTGGTGATCTTCGGAAATGGCGAGCAGACGCGCGATTTTGTGTATGTGGACGATGTTGTGCGCGCCCTGATCGCAGCGGCGACGGCGCCCGATGTCAACCGTTGCACCATCAACATCGGCAGTGGCGAAGAGACCTCGATCCTGACATTAGCACGGCACGTGCTGGCGTTGACCGGTTCCTCAAGCAACATCATCTACAGCCCGGTAGAGGGCGGCGGGGTCACACGCATGATCGCCGACCTCAGCCTGGCGCGTCGCTTGCTGGGCTACGAGCCACAAGTATCCCTGAAAGAAGGTTTGCGCCGCACATTAGCAGAAGACCCACGTTTTAAGAAATAGCAAATCGGGAGTGGCAAATGGCGAATGGTGAATCGGGAATAGCGAATCGCATAACTCATAACTCCCAGGAGGTCCTATGTTAATTACCCATGCTCGTATTGCTACGCTGGGCGACGCCCCACAATTGCTTGACGATGGAGCACTGCTTATCCGTGATGGCAAAATCGCCGCACTGGATACGACCATGGCCCTGACAACCCAATATCCCTATGAAGAGCGGCTGGATGCCGATGGTCAACTGGCCTTACCGGCGTTGCTGTGTGGACACACGCATTTCTACGGGGCGTTTGCGCGCGGGTGGGCCTACCCGGGACCGGCAGCCACCCGCTTCGGTGAAATCCTGGAACGACTGTGGTGGCGGCTCGACAAAGGCCTGACGCCGGAGGACGTGCGCTATTCGGCGCTGGTCTGTCTGGCCGACGCCATCCGCCACGGGACAACAACGCTCGTGGATCATCATGCCAGTCCCAACGCCATTGAAGGCTCCCTCGACGTGCTGGCCGAGGCCGTGCTCCAATCCGGGATTCGCGTCTCCCTGTGTTACGAAGTCACCGACCGCGATGGCCCCGCGCGCGCGATGGCCGGCATTGCGGAAAACGTGCGCTTCTTACGGCGGATGCGCCAACACCCTCATCCACAGCTCGCGGCCTCGTTTGGACTGCATGCCTCGTTGACATTGAGCGACGCCACCCTGGCAGAGGCTGTGGCTGCGGCCGCCGATCTGGAGACGGGCTTCCACATTCACGCGGCAGAAGGCATTGAAGATGTGGAAGATAGCCTGGCAAAATCCGGCAAGCGCGTCATTCACCGCCTGCACGACGCGGCGATCCTCGGTCCGCGCTCCATCGTAGCGCATGCCGTCCACGTAGACGAGCGCGAAATGGATGTACTGGCGGATACCGGCACGTGGGTGACACACCAACCGCGCTCGAACATGAACAACGCTGTCGGCTTTGCGCAGGTGGAGGCGATGTTGGCGCGCGGCGTGCGGGTGGCCCTGGGCAACGACGGCTTCAGCAACAACATGGTGGCCGAAATGAAGACGGCCTACCTGGGTCACAAACTGGTGCAACGAGACCCTCGCGCCATGCCCGGCGATCTCGTCTTCCGCCTGGCCTACGACGCCAACGCCGAACTCGCGCGCATTTTCTGGCCCGCTCAGCAACTCGGTGTGCTGACGCCCGGCGCAATGGCCGATCTCGTCCTGGTGGACTATAAACCGACGACGCCACTCACTGCCGGCAACCTCCCGTGGCACATACTCTTCGGCTATGAGGCTTCTATGATCGCCACCACCATCAGCGCCGGGCAGGTTTTGATGCGTGATCGCCGCCTGCTCACGCTGGACGAAGAAGCTATCACCGCGCGCTCACGCGAACTGGCGGCGGCGTTGTGGAAGCGGTTGAGCGTGGGGTAGCTTGTACATTTTGCATTTTGCAAAAGGGCATTTATCATCTTGTGGATTCACCGGCCCATGTTAAAATGAAGGGTAATGCGGATTGACGTCTTTACTCTGTTTCCGGCGATGTTCTTCAGCGCGCTGCAAGAGAGCATTCTCAAGCGCGCCCAACAACGTGGGCTGCTTACCCTCATCATCCACTCAATCCGCGATTATGCCCTGGACCGTCACCAGATGACCGATGATCTGCCGTATGGCGGCGGCGAAGGCATGATCCTCAAGCCTGAGCCGATCTTCAGGGCCGTGCGCTCGGTGTTGGGCAAGGCGACCGCCCCTGTGATCTTGTTGACACCGCAGGGCCGTCCGCTAAAATCCGCGATCGTGCAAGAACTGGCGCAGCAGCCGCGCCTGTTGTTGATCTGTGGCCATTACGAAGGCGTTGACGAGCGCGTGCGTCGCTATCTGGTCACGGATGAAATCTCCATCGGAGATTATGTACTGACCGGCGGCGAGCTGGCGGCGATGGTGCTGGTGGATGCCGTCGCCCGTTTTATCCCCGGCGTGCTTGGGGCAGCCGAGAGCGCGCACAACGATTCCTATGCTTCCGGTTTGTTGGAGGGGCCGCAGTACACACGGCCTCTGCTCTTTGAGAACTGGGAAGTGCCTGAGGTGCTGGTTTCGGGAAACCATGCGCGGATTGCCCGTTGGAAGCGGACAATGGCCCTGCAACGCACATTGGAGCGCCGCCCGGACCTTTTAGAGAGCGTCATGCTGACGGGCGAGGACGTGGAGATTTTGGAGCAATTTCGTCGCTCCAGGGATGAACCGGATGTTATGGAGTGAAGTATATCTATATAGAGCGTGTGATAAAGGCTACGCGGGCAGCTTGACCGCCGATGACGAATCTCGTCTGATCCGGCGGTTGCAAAGCGGGGACCTTGCGGCATTGGGGACACTGTTTGAGACGTTCAAAGATACCGTCTTTCGCACAGCATTGGCGATCACACGCGACGAACGCGCCGCCGAAGATATTCTTCAAGAGTGTTTTGTGCGTCTTCATCATTATGCTGCCTCCGTGGATGCCGACCGCCCGCTGAAGCCCTGGCTCTACCGTGTGACGGTCAATCTGTGCTATGACTGGTTTTCCCGAAAGCCGACGCCGCAACCTTTAGAAGAGATTCTGGAGTGGTTTGTGGGACTGCAAGGCGTTTTCCCCACCCCGGATCACAAGGCCGAGGAGCGAGAACGCGTGGCGATGGTGCGCGAAGTCATCGCCGAATTGCCACCACAACACCGGGCAGTGGTTGTGCTGTTTTATCTGGAAAATCTGACCATAGAGGACATTGCCGGCGTGCTGGATGTGCCGGCAGGGACGGTAAAATCCCGGCTCCATCACGCTCGTGCGCGCTTACGTGAAGCCGTGATGCGCCGCCAGCGGGCGGTACCTGAGATGGCGTATGAGTTCACGTGAATTTGATGATCCCTTCGATGACCTGCTGCGACAGGCATTACAGCCTTTTGCAGAGGCTAAACCGCCCCGGTGGGTGTGGGGGCAAATACGGCGTCGGGTGAGCACTGCATCCTACTCCTGGTGGTCGCGGGTGCTCTCCTGGTTCAGTTTTTTCGATGTGCTCTATGCTCCGCCGCTCTCCAATCAGCCTTACTGCGTGCATCCCTACGGCGGATTCCTTCCTGCGCCCGCTTCGGGAATGGCCATGAGGCAAATTCTCAACTTGCGCGTGGCGTCTTGAATAGCAATGCAGCTTCTGTTACGTACAGAGCAGCTCTGCGCAATGCGACAGGAGGACGCAGGGCTGAATCTTACCTTAACAGCCGGTGAGCGTGTCGGAATTCTGGGGGGGCCAGGTAGTGGCAAAACGGCCTTACTGCGGGTGTTGGCGCGTCTGCAAGCCCCGGCGCGGGGACGCCTGTGGTGGGGCGAGACCGAAGTTACGCACAGAGCACGGTGGTTTTTGGGAAAACGACGCACTTTTATCGCGCTGGTTTCTGCGAATCCCTATACGACTTTTGCACCGTGGACCGCCATACGACACCTGTTCACAAGCACACAGCGTGCATTATTGGCGGAACGCTTTCGGGATGCCGGAATATCGCCGCTGAGTGTCGAGCATGCCGTGCGGACACTTTCGGGTGCGGAGCGGGTGCGGCTTGCGCTGCTCTGGGCATTACAAAACAATCCCCAGGTTTTGCTGGTGGATGACGTGTTCCGCTGGATATTGCCGGAAATGTGGCGTCCCCTTGCGGATGAACTGGATATGCGGGCAGGTAAAGCGCGCGCCGTGGTGGTTGCCAGCCGTTTCTGGCAGGCCTTGCAAACGACCGAACACGTGATTGTCCTGGAAAACGGCACACCGGTTGAATGGGGACCGCGTGCGGAGGTGTTGACCCACCCTCAGCACCCTTACACACGCCAACTTTTGGGAAAAACGTAGCCAGACGGCAAAAATCTTACGGTATCTTGACTTTTGGATATTTATCCTTAAAATGTATGACAAGTTATCGGTCAACAATCCTGAATCACACAATAATGTTCAAACGTTCTAATGTTCCAACGCAGGCATAGAAGAAAGGAGGTGATGCCAGGCACCGGAAAAAAACGGAAAACATAGAGTACGGCATCCATGTCAAAATTCAATCCTAAAAATCAATTCTTAAGTAAGGAGGAGATATATGTTACGCAATAAACTGATGGCTATGCTTGGGGCAATCGTGGTGTTGAGCATGGTATTGGCTGCCTGTACAAACCCAACCCCCGAAAAGGTCGTTGAGACCGTCGTAGTCGAGAAGACCGTCGAAACGGTTGTCGAGAAGACCGTTGAGGTTGTCAAGACCGTTGAGAAGATCGTCGAGAAAACCCCTGAGCCGGCCCCCAAGGGCCCCAAGACGCTGGTCGTGTGCCAGGGGCAAGAACCGGACACGCTCTACGCCTACGGTGGCAGCATGCTGGCGGCCAGCCACATCCAGGAAGCCATCTACGATGGCCCCATTGACTCCCGCACCTACTCCTACCAGCCCGTCATCCTGGAGAAACTGCCGAGCACCGAAGATGGCGACGCGCTCATCAATGAAGTCTCGGTTCAAGCCGGCGATATGGTAGTGAACGATGCCGGCGATCCTGTGGAACTGGCCGAAGGGGTGAAGGTCCGCCCCGCGGGCTGCCGCTCGGCGGAATGTGCGGTGGAATTCACCGGCGATCCCATCAAGATGGACCAGATGGTCGTGACCTTCAAACTCAAGCCCGGCATCAAGTGGTCCGATGGCGAGCCTTTGACGGCGGATGACTCTGTCTACGCTTTCGAACTGAACGCCGACCCCGATACTCCCGTCAGCAAGTTCACGATTGACCGCACGGCTTCCTACGAAGCGGTTGACGATGTGACCGCCGTGTGGACCGGTCTCCCCGGGTACATTGACAGTGTTTACTTCACCAACTTCTGGGCGCCCAAGCCGCGCCACCTCTGGCAGGAGAAGTTGGGTTACAGCGCCGCCGACCTGCTCGAGGCCGAGGAATCCTCCCGCATGCCGATGGGCTGGGGCGCGTTCGTCATCAAGGAATGGGTGCCCGGTGATCATATCACCGTCGAGAAGAACCCGCTCTACTACCGCGCTTCCGAAGGGCTGCCCTACGTGGACACCGTGATTTACCGCTTCGTTCCCGATTCAAACTCCGCCGTGGCGCAGTTGATCTCCGGCGAGTGCGATATCGTCACCCAGGATGCTTCTCTGGAAGACCAGGCCGAGCTGCTGCTCAAGCTGGAAGAGAGCGGCGTTGTCAAGCCCATCTTCATCACCGGTACGGTATGGGAGCATGTGGACTTCGGTATCAATCCCGTGCCCGACTATGACCGCCCTGACTTCTTCGAGGATTTGCGCATGCGCCAGGCATTCGCCTATTGTCTCGACCGCCAGGCCGTGGTGGATACCATTCTCTACGGGCGCTCCATTGTCATCAGCACCTACATTCCGCCTGAACATCCTCTGTATGCCGAGGGCTTGACCGAGTACCCCTACGATCCTGAAAAGGGTAAGGCTCTGCTCGAAGAAATGGGCTGGGTGGATTCCGATGGCGATGGCGTTCGCGAGGCGAAGGGTGTCGAAGGCATCCCCGACGGCACACTGCTTGAATTTAAGTGGGGTAGCACCACGGCAGCGATGCGTGTCCAGTACATGCAACTCTTCCAGCAGAACCTTGCTGACTGCGGGTTCAAAGTGAACCTGGATAACATGGCTTCGAGCCAATGGTTTGCCGATGGCCCCGATGGTCCGCTGTTCGGTCGGCGCTTCGACGTCGGTTCGTTCGCCTGGCTGACCGGTGTTGAGCCGTCCTGCAGCCTCTACCTGAGCAGCGAAATCCCGTCTGAGGAAAATGGCTGGGGCGGACAGAACAACCCCGGCTTCATCAACGAGGACTTCGACAAGGCTTGCAAGCGTGCCATTACCGCACTCCCCGGCACCACGGATTACATCGAGGGGCACAAGGAAGCGCAGCGCATCTTCTCCGAGCAGCTCCCTGTGGTTCCGCTCTTCCTGCGCCTGAAGCTCGCGGCGACCCGCCCCGAGGTCAAGGGGTTCATTATGGATCCCACCCAGAACTCCGAGATGTGGAACATCGAGGCGTTTGACCTTGCCGATTAGGCGGTGAGCCTGTTCCATGGTGGCAGCGCTCCGGCGCTGCCACCATTTTTTAAGACTGTACCTATATCTGCCGAAAGAGAGAGGAAAATTTCAAAGTCGGTCCGGTATGGAACGCGCAGTTCAAGGCATTATTGTATTTGATTATCCGATGAAAGGAGTTCAGGGATGAGCGGATACTTGTTACGCCGCTTTCTGCAAATGATCCTGGTCGTGCTGTTGGCGACGATGGCGATTTACACTATCTTGAACCTGGCACCAGGCGGCCCAATGTCGGGGCTGAATCAAATCGGCGACCGGCGGCAACGTTTTAGCGAGGCGGACCGTAAGCGTCTGGAAGCCTATCTGGGACTGGACAAGCCGTTTGCCTTGCGTTATGCGGTGTGGCTGTTGGGTGAGGATTGGCTGGGCGCGGATTATATGCACGTGGGACTGAAACGGGTCAATGGTTTGCGCTTCTACGCCAACCCCGGCATTGCCTATGCCTCCGGCGGGTATCAGATTTGGGTGCAGGGTGAGAAAGTTGGGACGAATGAGGCCGGCCTGACAATGATCGAGGCCCAAAAAGTGTGGATTCGCCCGACCGGGAAGGCGCCGGAAGGGGTGATCAAAGCGGCGATCATTGAAACCGTTGGCCACTCGATGCGTGTGGATGTCGCCGCCGACCCTGTAGATGCGTGGGTCATCACCACACGCGATACGGTTTGGGAAGCCTCGAATGCTCCCAAGCGTCCGGAGGGGAACTGGGTTTCGGTCTCATGGCTTTTTGGCCCGTATGGATTGTTGGGGAAATACGCGCACTTCCACGGCACCGGACGCGGTGTGCTACGCCTTGACTTTGGTACGTCATGGTCGGTTGCCCGCGGGCAACCCATTACGACGATCATTGAAAGCCGTTTGGGCAACACCATCAAGTTGATTGCCACATCCACGCTGTTCTCGCTGCTGATCGCGATTCCTATCGGCATTTTTTCTGCCGTGAAGCAGTATTCCAAGCTGGATTATATCGTGACGACCTTCACGTTCTTCGGCACGGCCATGCCGGTTTTCTGGCTAGGGTTGATGTTGATCCTTATCTTCTCCGTCAAGTTCCAGGATTGGGGCATCCCCTATATGCCTGCCGGCGGCGTGGTATCGGTGCGCACTCCACCGGCCGGCAGTTTACTGCGGGCCTTGAATGTGAAACCGGGGGATACAGTAGATCAGGTCATCCACATGATCTTGCCGACCGTGACCCTAAGCCTTTTGAATATGGCGGGTTGGAGCCGTTATATGCGTTCCTCGATGTTGGAGGTGCTGCGTCAGGATTATGTGCGCACGGCGCGGGCCAAAGGCCTGGCAGAGCGTCTGGTCATTGTCAAGCACGCGATGCGCAATACGTTGATCCCCATCGTCACGATTGTGGTCTTCACCATTCCGGCCCTCTTCGGCGGCGCTACGATTACCGAAACCATCTTCTCCTGGCAGGGCATGGGCCGTTTGTACTACGATGCCCTGGGCAAAGACGACTGGCCATTAGTGATGGCGGTGCTGTTTATCAACTCCGTGCTCACGGTAATCGCCACGTTGGTGGGCGACATCCTCTATACGATCGTGGATCCGCGAATCCGTTATACCTAGGTTGAGGTGAATGTATGACGCTTGAACCCCAAGTTGAAAAACTGGATGCCGAGGCCCTGTTGACACCGGAAAAGGAAAGTCAATTTTCGGTCGTCTGGCGCCGTTTCCGCCGACACAAACTGGCCGTGGCCGGATTATCGGTCATCATTTTGTTTGTGTTGATGGCGATCTTTGCGAATGTCGTGGCGCCTTATGACCCGATCTCCTATCAGGACCCTTATGCCAAGAATTCCCCTCCCAGTGCGCAACATATCCTCGGTACTGATGAAATCGGTCGCGATGTTTTTAGCCGCCTCCTCTATGCGGCGCGTGTCTCGCTCGCGGTGTCCTTCGTGGTGACCATTGCCAGCGAGTTGCTCGGCGCCATCATCGGCGGCGTTTCCGGCTACTTTGGCGGCTGGGTGGATAACACGATCCAGCGCGTGGTGGACTTTCTGCTGACCATCCCGCTCTTGCCATTGTTGCTGGCCTTCTCTTCCCTGTTGCGGGGGATCACTATCCCCGGCGTACCGGACCAGTGGGCAAGTGTGGTCATTATCTCCGTGATCCTGATCGTCTTTGGCTGGATGGGGACCTGTCGTCTGGTGCGCGGCATGGTGTTGAGCTTGCGTGCGCTGGACTTCTCCGAGGCTGCCCGCGCGCTTGGCATGTCCGATGGGCGCATCATCCTGCGGCACATGATCCCAAATGCGATGGCCCCCATTATCGTCAGTGCCACCCTGAGCCTGGGAGGGGTGATCGTGTTGGAATCCGCCTTGAGTTTCCTGGGCTTTGGCATCCAACCGCCCGTGCCCACCTGGGGGAACATGCTCCAGGCTGCTCAGCAAGGCATGTTAGGGCAACCTGCCAAGGTCTTCTATCCGGGGCTGGCGATTTTCCTGACTTCTCTCGCGTTCAACTACGTGGGCGATGGCCTGCGTGATGCCCTCGATCCGCGCCTGAAGTTGTAGCCTGTGGTGATGGAGGAACAAAAAGTGGAGAACGTTAAGCCGGTTGACAAAATTCTTGAGGTGCATGGCCTCAAAACCTATTTTTACACCGAAGACGGCGTGGTAAAGGCCGTGGATGGCGTGGATTTCGATGTCAAGCGTGGAGAAATCGTGGCGCTTGTGGGGGAGTCGGGCTGCGGCAAAAGCGTGACCTCGTTTTCGATCATGCGCCTGGTAGGCATCCCCGGTAAAATTGTGGATGGCGAAGTGCTGTTCGATGGGCGAAATCTCCTGACGCTCCCTGAAGCTGAGATGCGCCTGATGCGTGGGGATCGCATCTCGATGATTTTCCAGCAACCGACCTCGTGTTTGAATCCGGTCTTCCGTGTGGGGGATCAGATTGCCGAGGTCTTACAAATCCATCGGGGGATGGATAAAAAAGAAGGCTGGGAGAAAGCGGCGCAATTGCTGCGCACGGTGGGCATCCCCGAGCCAGAAAAGCGTATTCAGTCGTTCCCGCATGAGCTTTCGGGCGGCATGGCGCAGCGCGTGATGATTGCGATGGCGCTGGCCTGCGAGCCGGAGTTGCTGATCGCCGACGAACCGACGACGGCGCTCGATGTGACGATCCAGGCGCAAATTCTGGATCTGATGCGCGACCTGCAAGGGCGGTTCGGCACCTCGATTATCCTGATCACACACGATATGGGCGTGGTTGCCGAGATGGCTTCACGGGTTTCGGTTATGTATGCCGGCCGCGTTGTGGAGCAAACCGGGGTGCATACGCTTTTTGAAAATCCGATGCACCCCTATACGCGCGGTCTGCTCTCCTCCATCCCGGTAATGGGGGTGGTGAAGGAACGTCTCGATACGATCCCCGGTGCGGTGCCCAACCTCATTGATCTCCCGCCGGGATGTAAGTTTGCGCCGCGTTGTCTGGCGCGTATGGAACGCAATTTGCAAATCTGTACCGAGCAAGAGCCGGACTTGTTGGAATACGAACCGGATCATCGCGTGCGTTGCTGGCTTTACCAGGATCAGGAGCGAGGTGCATAATGGCCGAGGCGAAAATGCAAACAGGTGTGAACACAGGGGATGACCTGATCGTCGTCAAAGACCTGGTCAAGTATTTTCCGGTGCGCGGTGGCTTTTTGCAGCGTGTTCGGGCGTATGTGAAAGCCGTGGACGGTGTCAGCTTCACCATCAAGCGCGGTGAGACGTTGGGACTGGTAGGGGAGTCGGGCTGCGGCAAAACCACAGTGGGGCGCACCATCCTGCGGCTGATACCGCCCACAAGGGGGCACGTCTATTTTGAAGGCAAGGATGTGTTTGCATTGCGCGGTCGGGCGCTGAAAGAAATCCGCAGGGATATGCAGATTGTCTTCCAGGACCCTTACTCCTCGCTGGACCCGCGTATGCCGGTCGGCGAAAGCATTATGGAAGGGCTGCTGGTCCACCGACTGGGCACGCCGGCGGAACGTTGGGAGAAAGCCATCCATCTGTTGCGCATGGTCAACCTGGAAGATTTTCACGCCAAGCGTTACCCCCACGAATTCTCCGGCGGACAACGTCAGCGCATCGGCATCGCACGTGCGCTGGCTTTGGATCCCAAGTTCATCGTCGCCGATGAACCGGTATCGGCCCTGGATGTGTCGGTGCAGGCGCAGGTATTGAACATTCTGATGGACTTGCAGGAACAACTCGGTCTGACTTATATGTTCGTCGCGCATAACCTGAGTGTGGTCGAACACATCAGCACGCGCGTCGCGGTGATGTATCTGGGCAAGATGGTGGAACTGGCGAACCGCCGGGAAATCTTCGAACATCCGTTGCATCCTTACACTCAGGCTTTGATGTCCGCCATCCCCATCGCCGACCCGAAAAAGGCTGGCTCGCGCGATCGCATCATCCTGGAGGGCGATGTCCCCAGTCCCATCAACCCGCCTTCAGGTTGCCATTTCCATCCGCGCTGTCGCTATGCCATTAAAGGTCTCTGTGAAAAAGAGGAGCCGCCTTTCAAGGACTACGGTTCCGGGCACTTCGTGGCCTGTTGGCTCATTGAAAGAGGAGCGTAAGAGCGCCGAGGTCGGTGGCCAAAGCGGAGGGATAAGATGCCCTCCGCTTTTTTGTGTACGCCTCGATAGGTTGCTTTTCCATATTTGCCAAGACGGAGTATAATTTGTGTTGGAGGAAGGGAGATGGTTCGCAAACAACCCAGTTTTTTGAGCGCGTTCATCATCTTAGTCGTTATTGCCGGGCTGGCGGTGTGGGGAGTCAGTGCCTTAACGAACGGCGATATGTTGTGGTTTTGGCGTGATTTCAATGCGCGGGCGGATTGGATCATCGTCTACTGGGACGGCACCGAGTATATGCTCTTCCCCGGGGATCCGGGTTACGATGCGGTGATGGATGCCTTTGCCGATGCGGTGGCGCACTGGGCCGGCTATGAGGGCAGCGTTGGCCTCTCTGCCGAGAGTTTAACGTATTATCGCACCGCCGAACGCTTTTTAGAATTGCATTACAATGAGCCGGTTCTGGTCCACACACGACATTTGTATCCGCGCGCTCGCACATTCTTTGTCCCACTTTCAGGGACCCACGCTCAGTGGCGCAGGGTCTTCGCCGGATTATTGGAGACGCCGCGCGCGGGGGTGTTGAACCTCAGCGAAGCGCGCTTTGAGCGTCTGCGCACGGCGGTCGTGCAGGCCATCCACGCAACCCCCTAGAGGCGTTTATGAGAGATTCACAGGCGCGCATTCTCGTCGTTGACGACGACCCCAAAGTGGTTGGGCTGGTCAAGGAAGTGCTGGATCTGCTCCCGTGTGAGACGCTCGTGGCCGTTGATGGCGAGGGCGCGCTGGACTTGCTTCGTCGGGAAGTGGAAAGGGGGACGCCGGTAGACACCGTGCTCCTCGATGTGATGATGCCGGGGGAAGATGGTTTTCGCATTTTGGAACGCATGAAAGCCGATTCGCGTTTGGGTCAAACCCCCGTCATCCTCATTACCGGGCTGGATTCCATTCCGGCGAAGACGCGCGGCCTGCAAATGGGCGCCGATGATTACATCCTTAAACCCTTTGATCCCCAGGAATTGCTGGCCCGCGTGGGTGTGGTGTTGCGCATCCGCCGCACCGAGCAAATGTTGCGCCGCCGCAATCAAGAACTGGCTGCCCTCGATGAGGTCAACCGGATGATCTCTTCGAGCCTGAATCTGGATGAAGTCCTGGTGTCGGCCCTGGAAGGCCTGGGACGCTTGATTGAAACAGATGCGCTGGCTCTGGTCCTCAACGATGAGGAATCGCAATCCTGGGTGGTGCGGACGGCGCGGGCGGAGCAAGGCGTGTGGCTCGAAGGGCGCGTTGTACCGGCCGATGATGAGGTGATGCATGAAACGCTGATAGGCGCACGTTCTGTGTTGCGCCGGGACGTGCACACCAGCTTCTGGAATGAGGCCCTGGGCATGGCCCAACTGGATGTATTATGTGTTCCACTGGTGAAACGGGACGAGGTACTCGGCGCACTGGTCGTCCTTAGACAAGAACCCGGGCTTGACGAGGACTACATCCCCCTTCTGGAACACCTGGCCGCGACCGTTTCGGTGGCCTTGCAGAACGCGCGCCTGTTTCAGGATTTGGAGTCCTTTGCTGAAGAAATCGAACGCTCCCAGAATCAGTTGATCCAGGCGGAAAAGATGGCCGCCGTGGGGCGTCTGGCGGCTTCGCTGGCCCACGAAATCAACAACCCTCTGCAAGCCATCCAGAACAGCCTGCATCTGGCTCTGCATCAGGGACTGAATGAAGAAAAACGCCGTGAATTTCTCGAAATGGCGCAACAGGAAGTCGCCCGCTTGGTCCAGATCGTGCGGCGGATGCTGGATTTTTACCGGCCCTCTTCCACGATGCAACCACTGGATGTGAACCGCCCGGTCGAAGATGCGTTGGCGATTGCCGGCAAGCGGCTTCAGCAAGCGCAGATCGAGGTCGTCGCCCGGTTGGCACCCAACCTGGTGCCGGTCCGCGGCGCCCCCAATCAGTTGACGCAAGTGTTTCTCAATATCATCATCAATGCCGTGGATGCCATGCCCAACGGCGGGACACTATGGGTCGGCACGGCCTATCACGCGGAGCGCAAACAAGTCGTGGTGGCCTTCCGGGATAGCGGGCCGGGCATCGCGCCGGAGATACGTGAACACATGTTTGAGCCTTTTCACACCTCGAAGCCTACGGGCACGGGGTTAGGACTGGCGATCAGTTACGGCATTATCGAACGTCATGGCGGCGTCATCGAAGTCGAAAGCCCGCCCGGTGGAGGGACAACATTCATTGTGCGTTTACCGCAACACTTTGAGGAGGCATAATGGAAGACACCCGTATTTTGGTCGTTGATGACGAAACGGCTGAGCGCGTTACCCTCGGCGAGGTGCTGCGCCTCGAAGGGTATCACGTCTCGCTTGCTGCCTCTGGTGAGCAGGCTTTGGCGATGGTGCGTCAGGAGCCGCCGTTCGATCTTGCCATCCTGGATTTGCGGTTACCGGGGATGGATGGATTGCAGGTTTTGGATGGGATTCGCCGGACCTCGGCGGAGACGATCGTCATCCTCATCACAGGCTACGGCACGTTGGAGACGGCGGTGCAGGCGTTGCGTAAGGGCGCGTATGACTTCTTACTCAAACCCTGTCCTGTGGAGGAGGTGTTGGCAGCCGTGCGGCGCGCGCTTTCCGAGCTGCAAGTGGGCCGACAACGGCGTGTTCTGATGACACAGCTCCAGAATACACTCCAGGCATTGATTGCCACAACCGATGGGTTAGCCCTGGAGCCGGTGCGCGAGCTGACCAAAGGGGACGATGTGTTGGTGGTAGGGGATGTGCAGATTGACCGGGGCAAACATCTGGTCACCTATCGCGGGCAACCTGTGGAGCTGACGCCGACGGAATTTCGGCTTTTGGAATGTCTGGTTGAGCGTGTAGATGAAGTGTGTACGCCGCAGGAGTTAGTGCGCTGCGCACAGGGTTACGAGACGGATGCCTGGGGAGCGCGCTCAATTGTGCGGGTGCATATCCGTCGTCTGCGGCGCAAACTGGAGCCTGACCCGGAGAATCCCCGCTACATTTTGAACGTCCGTGGAGTGGGGTATCTCTTTGCCTCTTCGCCGGAGATGGCATTTGAACAATCATCCGAAGTGTGATCTTCATCCGGCAATTTGCGCTTTGGACAGTTGGTGCTAGAATTTATATAAGATTTTCTTCCAATCAAGGGGAACGATGGCGATGGCGGATAAAGAAAACGTGGTAAAGATGCAGAAGTTGCGGCGGGCCGTGGAACGTTTGCGCAATATGCGCGCCAGCGGTACCGCTCAGCCTGTGCGCAAGAAGACCTGGTTCGAGCGTTTGAAAGCGCGCCTGGGCCTGGGTACCCCTGAAAACGCTACTCAATGAGCAAGGCCCGATCTTTGACAAAAAACAGCGCGGCACATTCGTGCCGCGCTGTTTTTTGCGTTTTTACCACCATAACAGGAAGACATTTTGGGCGGTGGTTGTGAACCCCAGGTAAGTGGCGGTTGCCCGTACAATAATCTGCGCGCCTGAGCGCCCACCGTTGACCGGTATCGAAGCCTGCGCGAAACCCTGCTTATCCGTCGTCAAGATTATGTCACTGCCGGGCAACGCGATGTTCGAGGGCGTCTCGATGAAACTGATCGCTACCTGCGCGTTGGGGCACGGTTGCCCGCTGTTGTCGGTGACCAGGACGGAGACCGTCTGATTGCGCTTTTTACTCATCACCGAATAACGCAGCGAAACCACGGCGCGAAGAGCGTTGATCTCCGGGGTCATCGTGGGTTGGATGATGATGCTATCGTCATTTTCGGAGACGGGCTGTAAAGCCCATGCCGGCATGCGGCTGCTATAGAATCTGAGATACACTTCTCCAAGATTGCCGATCACGACCGCCGTTGTGGGATCGTTGGGTTGCCATTGCATTTTAAGCCGCTGAAAATACTGGACGATTTGCCCATCCTCAAAGAACATCTCGGTGATGGGATAGCCGAAGATGTCTATGCCGCCGTTAGCCTTGAAGAAATCCAGGAACGCATACGACACGGTATGGCCGGTTTCGGGGAAATACACCTTACGCCGCGAACGCGGTTGCGGCTCCGGGACTGGTGGTTGGCGGTATTTTAGCTCCTCGGCAAGCAGCCCCAACTGTACCCGATATGGCTCCGGATTCTCAGGATGCAGCTCCATGCGGGCTTTCTGAAAGTATTGCACGGTAATCCCCTGGTCAACAAAACGTTCGGTGATGGGGTAACCAAAGATCGCCAACCCGCCGTATTTGTAGAAATAATTGAGAAATTCCCCCTCCACCCGATGGCCGGTCTGTTTGAAGTATTCCGACTGCGGCGTTTGCGTCAGACCGGGCTGGGGTGTGCAGAACCCCACCACTATGGCGAGTAAGAGCAACCCACTGAGCTTCCTGAAAAATCGTCCAATGTTCATAATTTCGTACCTGCAACGCAATAGTTTATAAAGCACCCGGACACATATTTCCCCTCCGGCCCGCAGTCTCCGGCGATAATGATGTGCGGCGGCAACAATTCCGGTGTGCTTGTTGATTTTGACGGACAGTTGACTGATGCTGTCGTGAATATGCAGTCTGTACCCCTATTTTACACGAAGAAGGGGGTTTATGCAATCCCCAATTGGCATGACTTTTGTACCCCATGAAAATGGTCGTTTGAACGTTGCCAGGTTAGTACATTTGAAATCCGCCTGATCCGCCGGGCAACTTTCACCTCACGGCTTGCAAACGTTAGCCTACAGGAGACCTCTATAACCATATTCTAACTAAATTAAGCGTGCGAGTCTAGTGAAAAATATGCGAGTTGCGGTCGGATTTGCGCGCGAAATGTGCAAAGCCATGCTGGGGTATATGATATTTCTATCAAAAAACGCCTCTTGACATAGAACAAATGTGCGATTATAATAAGTTTGGGATAAGTTGGGATAATGAGACAGATGGAGGTCAACATGGGGGCTAAATCGGCAGGCCGTCAAAAGGGAAAGCTGGAAGAGCGCAAGCAGGCCATTCTCACTTTCCTGGAAAACTACATCGCTGAAAACGGTTATCCACCCACGGTGCGCGAAATCGGCGATGCTATCGGGGTGGCATCAACGTCCCTGGTTTCTTACTACCTGGAATACCTGGGCAAAAATGGGCTGATCGAACGCGCGCCCGAAAAATCACGCGGCATCCGCCTGGCTTCGAATTCGCGCGGCCCCGCGCCGGATTACCTCGCGGCCGGCGGCGAGATGGTCGCGGTGCCCTTCCTCGGCTACATCGTCGCCAGTGAGCCGATCCAGGTCGAGCCGCTGGCGGGGACGGAGACGGTCGAAATCAGCCGCGCCTTCTTCGGCAAAGACGTCGCCAACCTCTTCGCGCTCAAAGTCAAGGGCAATTCGATGATTGATGCCCTGGTGCACGACGGCGATACCGTCATCTTGCGCCACCAGGAGCGCGTCGAGAACGGCGAAATGGCCGCCGTCTGGCTGGATAGCAACGCCGAAACGACGCTCAAGAAAGTCTACTACGAGGGCGCGCGCGTGCGCTTGCAGCCCGCCAACCCCGACATGCAGCCGATCTACGTCCCGGCGAACGATGTGCGCGTCCAGGGCAAAGTGGTGATGGTGATCCGCCAGTTGGCCAACTGATAGCCAGGTTACAACGAGCGTTTGTAGATCACCGGCAGATAGCAGCGCCACGGCTCGACCTTTAACCAGAGCCGGCGTTCCCAACGTTGTCCCGCGCCGTCTTCCAGGATGGCGTCTACCCGTAGGGGCATACTCGATTGCCACGTCCGCAGCGTCAGGGTCAGCGTGCGCGTTTCCCCCGCGGCGAGATTCCCCTCCCACCACGAGATGTGCCATCCCCGTGTGTAAGGCAGCGTCGCGGTGAGCGGCGTGCTCTCCCGGGTCAACCACAGGCGCACCGTCCCCTCAGCTACATTCCCTGGACCGGTATTGCGCAGCGCGAACGTCAACGTCACCGGCGTTCCAGGGTGGATGGCGGCCCATTCCGGCACAAGCCACGCGCTTGCCGAGAGGTCCGCGCCCGCGACGTGCAGCGTGTTCTCACGGTCGAATTGCAGCCCCCAGGCCGGTAACCCTAGCGTTAACGATAACGGGATGGACGCCCCCGTGGCCTCTGTCACCGAGACCGCCCAGGTGAAGGTCATGGGCGTCTGGGGGGGCGTTACGCCGCTCCAGGTCAGCATCCGCGCGGCGGCGACGTACTCCCACGCCGGCGGCGGGCCGTCTGCGGTGAGCGTGGTCGAGGCGGGCAGGGTGTGTGTGAGGGTGGTCGTCAATGCAGTCGCCGCATCGTTATAGATGAAAAGCGTGTGCGTCACACGTTCACCGGGCAACGGCGTGGTCGGCGTGACCGTCCAGCGGCTTTTCCCCAACGGCGAGAGCCAGCCCACACCATCCGCCAGGACGGCAGCGCGGGTAGCGAGTGGCAGCGTTTCCAGCGGGAAGGCGTAGAACAACGTCCGCGAAGCCGTGATTTCTCTGGCGATGCCGATCGGTTGTCCCACCTGTCCGCGCATGACGGGCGTGGCTTCGGGGAGCGGCTCAATGGCATCGGCCAAATTCTTGAAGGGGAAATCCAGCTTGACCGGCCCCCAAGGCCCGCCTGTAGGCTGATCGGGGACGCCAAAAGCATGCGTTGGATGGTAGCTTTCGTCCCAATGTTCCACACCGAAGCGCCGCGCCAGGGGGTCTTGGTCGTGATAGTACAAGAAGTCCTGTGAGGAAAGCAACAGCCGTCCCCCACCATTAAGGTACGCCAGCAGCATCGTCGTTTCTTGCGGCAGGATAGGCGCGTACCAATCGTAACCGGTGAACCATGCCGTCAGCGGATAACGTTGCAGGATGGCGAGGGTCGGCGAGCGTTCGCCGGGCACGCCACCACGGTTCTCCGCCGTGTCCCACACATCGAAGGGGATGCCGCGTGCCGCCAGGGCGGCGATATAACGTTCTTCCATCGGATACCAGCGGTCATCGTCCACCAACAGCACCGGCGCGGGTGTTTTGGCGCGTAAGGTGACGCTAAGAGTGGTCGGCAACCGGGGCGTGGCGGCCGTCAATGTCAGCACGCTGCTGACATTGACGCCGGTATTTGCGGGGATCGTGATCACGACGGTCAACGTGATGGATGAGCACGGCGTGAGGGTCACGGTCGGCGGTGTGACCGTGGCGGGCCACTGGCCGGTATCCAGCGTTAAAGCGACGGGCGCGGCGATGCCGCCGTAGCCGGTGTGACGCAGGCGCAGCGTGTGCGTCACCGTTTGGCCCGGCAGGCCGATCACCGTCGGTTCGCTGAGCCGATCGAGTGTGAGGGCCACGGTCGGCGGTGCCGTTTGTAACCAGTCCAGGCTGCGTGCGAGTACCTCGCGCCGCTGCTCCTGCGTGGCAATGGCCTCGTAGCCGAAGGAGAGGAAGAGCGCGCGGTAGGGCGTGCAGATCGAGGTCCCTATGCCGCCGCCGCTGCCGTCTGTATAGCGCCATAACAACTCGGCCTTGTCGGGGTCCCGGACGGCGACGACATCCGGCCAGGTCTGGTTGTTCGCGCCATCGCCACCCTCGATGGTCACCGTCATGCCGGAGAACGGCCCCAGGCCGGTCAGCCGACGAACCGGGGCGCTGTCGCTCACGTAATCCACGCCGATGGTCTTTACCAGGTAAGGCTGGATGCCGGTGACGTATCCACCGCCGTCGAAGTACGCCACATCCTGCCCGCTCAACAGCAGCCGCCCCCCGTTTTTGAGATAGGCATCCAGTTCGCCGCCGCCTTTGACCAGCCCCGGTGAGCCTTTGGGTGAGGACCAGAGGACGATGTCATACCGCATCAGCGTGGAGCTGATGGGGGTTTCGGCGGGTGGATGCTTGATGCGTTGTTCGTCGTAGGAATAGGCGAGTGTGTCGAGCGCGGCCTTCCAGTAGGCGGTCTGGCTCTCATAATACCATCCACCCTCGTCAACCAGCAGCAGGGTAGGAGCAGGCGTGAGGACAAAATCGCGTGTGTGGGTCTCGCCGGCGACGACGGCCACCGAAGCCGTCGCCACGCGGTAGCCCAGGCCGCGCATTTCGATGCTGTAGACGCCCGTGGGCAGTTTGAGGCTATAATCGCCGCTCGCGCCGACGGTGGCCGTGATGGGGGTGTCAAGCGCGCGCGCCACGACGGTGCGGGTAGGGGCGGCGTACGTCCCGGAGACGATGACGCGGCCTTGCAGCGTGCCGGTGGGAAGGGGAAGCAGGGTAAAATCAAGATGTTGCTGCGTGTTGGTGAAGACCGGGACATACCACTGCGTTGCAGGTAGATAGCCAAAGGCCGAGGCTCTGATGTCGTACATGCCGGGGGCAAGCGCCAGCATGTAATCGCCGTTCGCAGTTGTGAGCGTGTGCGCCTGCGTCCCCTGTGGGTTGTGCGACGTGGCGAAGAGGGTGGCGCCGGCGATTCCCTGGCGGTCGGGGCCGGCGACGTTGCCCACGACCAGGCCGGCGTGCACCGCGACGGCAACCGCCGCAAAGGCGTCAATGCGTCCCCAACCGCTGTCGTTGTTGGGTAGGGTGGTGCTCAAGGGGACGGCGGTTTGGGTGATGAGGGTGCTGATGGCTTCAACGGAGAGGGTGGGGTCGGCGGACCGCAACAACGCCACCAACCCGACGACGTGGGGCGTTGCCATAGAAGTACCGTCTTTCTCGGCGTAGACGCCGCCGGGGCTGGATGAAAGGACGTTCACGCCCGGCGCGACGGCATTGGGTTTGATTTCGCCCCACGGCGACGGCCCGCGACTGGAGAAGTACGGCACTTCATCATCGGGATCGCTGGCGCCGACGGCGAAGGCGCCCGGATTGCTGGCGGGCGCGCCGATGGAGCCGAGGCTGGGGCCGGTGTTGTTGGCGGCGAACAGCGGCAGGATGCCGGCGGCCTTCAGAAGTGCGATGTCTTCCGCGAAGCTGGTGTCTGAGCTGATCGTTGAAGCCCAGGAGCAGTTGACGACGTCCGGGGCCAGCGCCGGGTCGCCACCGGGCGCCAGCAGCCATTGGAATCCGGCGTGGATCCAGGCATTGTAGCCGTACCCTTCCCCGGAGAGCACTTTGACGCCGATCCACTGCGCTGCCGGCGCTACGCCGATGTTACCGGTGCCTGCTGCCGTCCCTGCGACGTGGGTTCCGTGGCCGTTGTCATCGTAAGGGTAGACGCCGCCGTTGACGACATCATACCAGGAATGGGTGTGATCGTAGAGACCGCGGCCCAGATTGCCGCGATAGTTGGCATTGAGGGCCGGGTGCAGCAAGTCCACGCCGGTATCCATAATCGCTACGACGGCGCCGGTGCCGGAGATGCCCAACGTGGCCCATACTTCGGGGGCGCGAATTCGCGTCACCCCCCACGTGGGTTCGGTGGAAGGGACGTTTTCCGGCGTGGCCGATTCATTGGGGAGGACGTATTGAACGTCATGATCCAGGCGGATCTCTGCCACGGCCGGCGAGGTCATCAACCGGTGCACGAACGCCGGGCGGGCCGTCAGCGCCGTGGCGTGGATGATCCACAAATCCTGGCGCGCCAGCACATCCCCCCGGTTTTGGGCCTCGGCGAGGAGCGTTTCCACAGGCTCCAGGGCGCTCCTGAGGTTCTCTTGCAGAGTTTCGACGAGCAAAGTGCGAGAAGCTACATTCGCCGTCGCGGCTGTCGGAATAGTCACAGCCGTCCCCGCCGGGCGTAGCACCACGATGACGCGAAGTGGGGTATCGGCGTTTGTTTCTATGGCCCGCCATACCTCAGGTTCAACAACAGGAGGATCGTTGACGAATGTGGTTGCGTTTTGCGCTGCCGACAGAGACGGCATCAGGGCAAAGACGAGCAGCAGGCCGATGCTAAGGCAGGCCAGTTTTTGCATGATAAGCTCCTCGTAAAACAGTCTGATAGTCGTTAGTCAGATAGCCCTGCGATCATTTCCATGATCGGGGCCGCGGCGGTTCGGTTACATTCCTTGATCATCAGGGTAAAAGTGCACCGTGAGATTTTTGCATCATTTCTGCAATGGGTTAGAATAAGAGTATAGACGCTCCGGTGCGCTGAAGGGTATTTCTGGGAGGACATAATGGCACTCGATGTCCAGGCCGGTCAGAGTTTTCCCCTGGGGGCGACGGTCTACCCGTGGGGGGTGAATTTCTCTGTTTTCTCCAAGAACTGCAACGCGGTGGAGTTGTTGCTCTTCGACCACGCAGATGCCGCACGACCCTCTTACATTATACACCTTGATCCCAAGAAACACCGTACTTTCTATTACTGGCATGCCCTTGTCCGCGGCATTGGGCCTGGTCAATTGTACGGTTATCGTGTTCACGGGCCGTTTGCGCCGGAACAGGGTTTGCGCTTTGACGGGACCAAAGTGCTCCTCGATCCTTACACCCGCGCCGTCGCCGTCGGTGCCAACTATGACCGCGAGGCTGCCAAACGTCCCGGCGACAACACAGCATACGCCATGAAAAGCGTTGTTGTAGATCCGCACACCTACGATTGGGAAGATGATACGCCGCCGGATCATCCGTATTCCGGCACCGTCATCTACGAGATGCACGTAGGCGGGTTCACCAAACATCCCAGTTCGGGCGTTGCACCGCACAAGCGCGGCACGTATGCCGGCGTGATCGAGAAAATCCCCTATCTCCAATCGCTGGGAGTGACGGCGGTGGAGCTATTGCCGGTGCAGCAGTTCGATCCTCAGGATGCCCCGAAGGGGCTTTCCAATTACTGGGGGTACAGTCCGGTGGCCTTCTTTGCGCCGCATCAGGGTTACTGTGGGTGTGATGATCCGCTAGGTCCCGTGCAGGCGTTCCGCGATATGGTCAAGGCATTGCATCGCGCCAACATCGAGGTCATCCTGGATGTTGTTTTCAATCATACCGCCGAGAATGACCATAATGGACCGACGTTATCGTTCCGGGGACTGGAAAATCGCGCCTACTATATGCTCCAGGAGAATCAGGCCCGCTATGCTGATTATAGCGGCGTTGGCAACACGGTGAACGCCAACAACTCCATCGTGCGCCGCATGATTCTGGATTGTCTGCGCTATTGGGTTTCCGAGATGCATGTGGATGGCTTTCGCTTTGATCTGGCCTCGGTGATGTCGCGCGACAAGTACGGACGCTTGCTTGAAGACCCACCGATTCTGTGGGAGATCGAATCCGATCCGGTGTTGGCAGCGACGAAGATCATCGCCGAGGCGTGGGATGCCGCGGGGCTGTATCAGGTGGGGTCATTCATCGGGCATCGTTGGGCAGAGTGGAACGGTCAGTTCCGCGACGATGTGCGCCGTTTCGTCAAGGGTGATGAAGGAACAGTGTCACGGTTAGCTTCGCGCATTGCCGGCAGCCCGGATCTCTTTCCCCAAGAGGGCCGCGAGCCAAACCGCAGTATCAATTTCATCACCTGCCACGATGGCTTCACACTCAATGATCTGGTCTCTTACAATAAGAAACACAATGCCGTGAATTTAGAAGCTAACCGCGATGGTACGGATATGAACTTCAGTTGGAATTGCGGCGTCGAGGGGCCAACGCTCGATCCGGCCATTGAAACGTTGCGCGTGCGGCAGATCAAAAACTTCATCACGATTCTGTTCTTTTCGCAGGGCACGCCCATGATGTTGATGGGGGATGAGGTGCGACGGACGCAACGTGGCAACAACAACGCTTATTCTCAGGATAACGAAATCAGTTGGTTCGACTGGCGCAATGTCGAAAAGCATAGCGAAGTGTTACGCTTTGTGCAGAACATCATTGCTTATACGAAGTCGTTGACGTTGCTTTGCGAGGAACGTTTTTTGACCGAAAATGTCGGGGACAAGACGCCGTCCATCACCTGGCATGGTGTACAATTGCACAACCCGGACTGGGCATATCATTCACACAGCCTGGCCTTCGAGTTGTATCATCCAGATGCGCATGAGCATCTGCATGTGATGCTCAACGCTTACTGGGAGCCGCTTACTTTTACGCTGCCCGCACCGCGTGAAAGCGAATGTTGGCGGCGCATCATTGACACGGCCCTGCCCACGCCGGAGGACTTCTGCACGCCGGATATGGCACCGCCGGTCGTGGCGGATGCGTATCGCGTCACGCCGCGCTCGGTGGTCGTGCTGGCGAGCATGCCTCAACATTGAACTTGCCAAAATTTCTATGTGTAGTATAATCTGCGGTGTATGCGGGCTTAGTTCAGCGGTAGAATGTCTCCTTGCCAAGGAGAAGGTCAAGGGTTCGAATCCCTTAGCCCGCTCTTTTTCTTGGCGACGTAGCCAAGTGGTAAGGCAAGGGTCTGCAAAACCCCCATTCGTCGGTTCAAGTCCGACCGTCGCCTTTTCCCATCCATACCACAAGCGGCGGGCATCTAAAAAGGGATGCCCGTTTTTGTAATCAGGGGCGGTGGCGAAATGGCAGACGCACCGGTCTTAAAAACCGAGGGATTTACATCCGTGTGGGTTCGAGTCCCACCCGCCCTACTTCATGAAAATCAATTCGACCGATAAAATCGCCGCTGGCAACCCAACAGCGGCGATTTTTCTATGGGGGGATCCGGAATGGTTCATAATTGGTTGACATTTTACACTTTGCCGCGCCCAACGATAAATCGTCGAGCTGTGTCTGCTTCGCGTCCACTTACTGCTATCATCGTCGGTGCAGGCCACCGCGCTTTGCTCTACGCCTCGTATGCACAGCACCACCCGGATGAACTGCGCATTGTCGGGGTGGCGGACCCCAATCCGCTGCGCCGTGAGATGGTGGCGAACCTTTATGGCCTGTCGTCGGCGCAGTGTTTCGAGACCGCCGATGAGGTTGCAAGCCGGCCACAGTTTGCCGATGTGGTCATCAACGGGACGATGGATCATCAGCACGTGCCCACGTCCCTGCCGCTGTTGGCGGCCGGATACGATATGCTGCTCGAAAAACCCTTCGCCACCAATGAGACGGAGATGTGGAATCTGGTGCAGACGGCGAAACGCTATGACCGCAAAGTCATCATCTGCCACGTGTTGCGCTACACGCCGTTCTACGCTGCCATCCGCCAGCAGGTGGCAAACGGCGTCATCGGCGATGTGTTCAGCGTGCAGACCATTGAACACGTCTCCTACCATCACATGGCCGTGGCCTACATTCGCGGCAAGTGGAGCAAGCCGAGCGTGAGCCACACTTCGATGTTGATGGCGAAGTGTTGTCACGACCTTGATCTCATTGCATGGATGAAGAGCGGCGTGAGGCCGCGCAGTGTTGCCAGTTTCGGCAGCAATTTCCAGTTCCGCCCCGAGAAAGCACCCGCGGACGCGGGCACCCGCTGCCTGGTGGACTGTCCCATCGAGGCCGAGTGTCTGTATTCGGCACGCAAGCACTACCTTGACCATCCCGACCGCTGGAGCTTTTACGTGTGGGACAGCCTGGAGCATATCCCCAACCCCACCATCGAGCAGAAAATCCACTCGCTGAAGACGGACAATCCCTACGGGCGCTGCGTGTGGAAATGTGATATGGAGGTCGTGGACCATCAATCGCTGGTGATCGAGTTTGCCGACGGAACGACGGCGACACACAATATGATCGGTGGGACATCCAGGCCGTCGCGGGCGATACACATCATCGGCACACGCGGAGAAATCCAGGGCGTTTTCGAGGATGGGCGTTTCGTCATCCGTCACATTGACCCACGACCGGGCCACGAGTACAGCGAAGACGTGGTGGACCTGAAAATCGGCGGCGACATGCACGGCGCGTTCGGTGGGCACGGCGGCGGGGATATGCGTCTGGTGGCGGACTTCGTGCGCGTGATGCGCGGCGAACCGGCTTCCATCTCGACCACGCAGCTCGAAGACTCCGTTGCCGGGCATCTCATCGGCTTTGGCGCCGACCGGGCGATGGCCGAACATCGTGTGGTTGATCTAGTTTTTGAGGTATAACGTATCTTACACATACTTCGCGGGGATCACCGGATCCCTGCTGATAACAAACCAACGAGGATAACGTATGGAAAAGCCACTCATTGTAGTGACCAACGATGACGGCGTGGAATCTGCCGGCCTGTGGGCCGCCGTCGAAGCCGTCGCGCCGTTCGGCGAGGTGCTGGTCGTCGCGCCGGATCGTCAATGGTCGGCGGCCGGGCGCTCCATGCCGCGCACGGTAACCGGCGAATTGAACGAGCAACAGCGTGAAGTCTACGGCGGGGACGTGGTGCGCGTCTACAGCGTGGACGCGACGCCGGCGTTATGCGTCGTCCATGCCATGCTGGAATTGGTGCCGCGCCAACCGGCGTTGCTCATTTCAGGTATCAACTTTGGCGAGAACGTGAGTACCGAAATCACCATCTCCGGCACGGTAGGCGCGGCGTTGGAAGCGGCAGCTTTTGGCGTGCCGGCGCTCGCCGTTTCGCTCGAAATGACGGTTGCCGAACACCTCACGGGCGGTGAGGCGAAGGATTACACGGCGGCGCAGCACTTCACCGCGCTTTTTGCGCGCCGCATGCTCGATCGCGCGCTGCCTTACGATGTTGACGTGCTCAACGTCAACGTGCCGGACAATGCCACACCAGAAACCCCGTGGCGGCTCGCGCGCCTGTCGCGGCAACGTTACTTCCTGCCGCTGGAACCCGATCGCCAGAACGGGAACGGACGTCCCGGCTACACCGTGCGGGACGATCCACATCGGGTCGAACCGGATTCCGACGTGTGGGCGCTGCGGGTGGCGCGGGTGGTTTCGGTCACGCCGCTGTCGCTGGATATGACTTCACGTGCGGATTGGGGGGAGGTGGAGGAACGGCTGCGGGGGAGGGGGTGAAGGTTATTTTTGATTGGCGCTTGACAGAATCCCCCTTGCCCCTTAAACTTGACGTAGGGTGAACATGTATGCAACGGCACAGTGAAATCCTGCGTTTTCAAGAGGGGCGGCGAAGCCAGCATCCCGCGCCGGAGGCTATGACGACAACCGCGCCGCCGGGAATGGCCGATAGGGCGGGGGAGCTGCTTGCCATTCTGGTTGATCTTTCACCGCCGCTGGCCCATCGCAGCCGCGAAATTCGCGCGTTGGCGGCGAGCACCTATTGGGCGTCGTCGGGCAGCATTGTGGCGCGGTTGCGGCGCGCGCTGGCAGAGGCCAACCGCCATCTCGTCCGCGCCAACCTCGAGGCGCCACCCGGTTCCAAGTGTTCGGGAAGCATCACGTGCGCCGTTTTTTCAGGGGATGAGGTCTTCTTCGGGCAAATTGGGGCGGCGTATACCTTTGTTCACCATCCCGATCATACGGTGGAAGCGTTTCCGCTCCGCAACCGCTTGCTGATTCCTCTGGCCGGCTCCCTTCCTCCTTCCATTCATATCGGTTATGCAACGCTGGAAGAGGGGGCCACGGTGCTCCTGGCGACGACGCCGGCGGTGGAATCCCAGCCCCGCGAGCGTTGGAAAACGATCCTTGCAGCCCCGGATCCCGAAACGCTTGTCGAGTCCGTAATTCAGACTATGGCGGAGAGCCAGGCGTCGGGCAGCTTTGTGATGATTCACCTGTTGCCTGAACCACAGCCGCAGGCGCAGGCTCCCCTTCAGAAAAAGGGCATTCTTCCAAAAAAAACCCCCGCCATCCCTGTAGCTCAACCTGCGCCGTCCACCCCCCTCGCGCTGCAACCAGCAGCCCCTGTTCCTCAACCTGCGCCGTCCATCCCTCTCGCGCCGCAACCGTCAGCCCCTGTTCCTCAACCTGCGCCGTCCACCCCCCTCGCGCCGCGACCGTCAGTCCCCGTTCCTCAACCTGCGCCGTCCACCCCCCTCGCGCCGCAGCCGTCAGCCCCTGTTCCTCAACCTGCGCCGTCCACCCCTCGATTCCCAACCCTCCCCCCTGTGCGCGAATGGCTGAAGCGTCTTATCCCCCCAAAAGGCGCCCCCCGTTACCGTGAGCGGCAGACGACCGTTGAACGCGCACGCCTGCGTCATGCGCTACGTACATTATTGCCCGGAAAGTTCAGGGGTATGAGAGCGCGTCAGACCCCACCTGCGCCAACGGAGAGATCTACCCTCATGGGCGGGCTGGTGCTGGGATTGCTGTTGTTGATGCTTTTTGTCACCGTGACTATGTATTTTGAGTCCGGCGGGCAGGCGCGGGTGGATGAGTACATCGCGGAGGCGCGCGCGCTGCGCGAAAGGGCGTTCACCAGCCAGTCCCCTGAAGACTGGAACCGGCTTCTGGAATTAAGCTCGCATATCCTCACCCTGGAGCGTCAAAATCCCGAAGCGGTGGCCTTGAAAAACGAGGCCCAGAGTGCCATTGACGCCCTGCAAAGCGCGGCGGTACTCGACGCCAGGCCGCAATTCGAGCTGGGGGTGGCGCCAACCCCACGTCGCCTTTTGGTGGCCGGAGGATGGGTGTACATCCTCAACACCGCCACCGATGAGATCATCGGGTTGCCGTTGCAGGCGGATGGCCTGGCCTTGATGGCCGAGATTCCCACGCCGATCCTCAAACGCGGGCAGACTTTCTACGGCGAGGTGGTCAACCATCTGGTGGATCTGGCCTGGGTGGAGCCGGGGGGAACTTATCCCAACGGCGCCGTCTTCATTTACAGCGATGGTGGCGTCGTTTACATCTACGAGCCGCCTTTGGGGCCGGGAGGAATTGCACGGCAGCGGCTTCAGGGCAATCTGGGGCCGGGCATGGTGACGCTCATGGCTACTTTTGGGGAACGGCTGTATCTGGTGCACCGGCAGGATAACCAGATCCTCACTTACGAGTCGGTCAACGGGATTTACGACACGCCGCGCGGCTACTTCGCAACCGGTGTCGCACCACGCCTTTCGGAAACCCTGGACATCGGGATTGATGGGCGGGTGTATCTGTTGATGGGGGATGGGACGATCAATGCTTATTTTAGCGGGGCGGAGGACCCTTCCTTCCAGGTGCGCAATTTGCCGGATCCAGAGGTGAAGCCGTTCGTGCTCGTCGTCGAGCCTGACGCCGATAAAGGGCAGGTTTATCTGGGTGATCCGCAACGTGAGCGCATCATTGTTCTCGATAAGCGCGGCAACTTTATGCACCAGTTCCGCCTTCCGGGTGACGCTTTGAAACAACTCGAGGCGCTGGCGATCACCGAGGAGCCGCATGTGTTGTATATGATTGCCGCTAATCGGCTTTACATCGCGCCTATCCCCGATTTTGTGGCGCATTGAGGTTATCAGTTTTCAGTTTGGTCAGGGCCTACGCAATCTGGCGGAACTTTAAACTAAGGAAGCGCGACGGCGTAAGTCCTGTTTGATGGATATGGAGGGAATATGGCACAACCGGAAACGCTGCGCACGTTTGTCGCTTTGCCGCTCTCATCGGCCGTCATTGAAAACCTGTCCGCCATCCAACGCACCCTGCGGCGCACTGCACCGGAACAGGCTGTGGCGTGGGTGAATCCCGACAATATTCATCTGACGTTGTTTTTCCTGGGGGATATTGTGCTCGAACGTCGCCAACCTGTCGAAGCTGCCCTGCGCGTTGTCGCGCGTAACGTGCGCCCGTTTACGTTCACCGTTCGAGGGCTTGGCGCCTTCCCGAACGCCAACCGCCCGCGCGTCATCTGGGTGGGGGTGGAAGAGCCAACCGGGCAACTGACGCTGTTACATCGCGCCGTCACCGAAGCGCTGGCGAACATCGGCTTTCAGCCTGAGGATCGCCGCTTTTCGCCACATCTGACATTGGGACGTGTCCGCCAGCGCGCCTCGCGGGAAGAGGCTCAAGCGGTAGGGGAGGCCATCCGTCAGACAGAGGTCGGCGCTCTGGGCGAGGTGCCGGCCGAGGAACTGATCTTCTTCCGCAGTGTGCTCAAGTCCTCCGGCGCGGAGTATACGCCGTTGGCGCGATATGGGTTGGGGATTAAGGATTAGGGATTGGGGATTGCGGTAGATGCGTTGCCACACACGCGCCGGTAAACCTCCAGGGTCCGGCGCGCAGTTTCTTCCCAGGTAAACGTGCGCACTTGTTCTTGTCCTTCTGCCTGCAAGCGGGCGCGTAGCTCCGCATCGTGGGCGATGCGCCAGCAGGCATCGGCGATGGTGGTGGGATCGTCGGGGTCAATCAGTAGCCCGGCCAGGCCGACGACCTCCGGCAGGCTGGCCCGGTCGGCGACGACGACGGGTGTGCCACATTGCAGCGCCTCCAACGCGGGGAGTCCAAAGCCTTCGTAGAACGACGGCATCGCCAGCAACAATGCGCCGTTGTAGAGCGCCACTAAGTCCGTGCCGGGGACTTGCTCGATGAAGCGCACCCACGGCTCCAGCCGCAGGGTTTGCACGCGCGTGAAGATCTCATCGTAGAGCCAGCCGGGGCGCCCTGCGATCACCAGGACGCGCTTTTCCCCGCGCGCGTGAAGCTGCGCCAGCGCCTCCAACAACCCCGGCAGGTTTTTACGCGGCTCCCATGTCCCCACAAAGAGCAGATACCCCGGTTCCAACCCGTAACGTGCCAGCACGGCCCGCGTCTCCTCCGGCGGCAACGGACGGAAATGCGCGTCGGCAGCCAGATGCGTCACCGTGACCCGCGCGGGGTCCACGTGCAGCAACCGTTCCAGGTCGCGCCGGGTGGCATACGAGTCGGCCAGAATTGCATCGGCACGGGCGACGGCCCAGGCGATCTGGTCGTTGTAATAACGGCGGGCATCGGCGGTGAGGTATTGCGGGTAGTAGAGGAAGTTGAGATCATGCACGGTGATGACGGTATGTCGTGCGCCCCAGGCCGGGGGGATAAAGTCGGTGCTGTGGAACACATCCAACTTCAGCGGGAGAAGCTCCAGACCCAGCCCCCAGCGCTCCAGACGGTGATGCGGCGGCGTCCATGCCGCATAAACACGCGCGCCGGGCACGGCCACAGGGTCGGATTCGCGCCGATGTTGAACCAGCGTCAGCGTCTCCGCCGTTAATTGGGCGGATAACGCTCGTGCCAGATGTCGCGCATACCGTGAAATCCCGCCGGGCGCGTAAGCATGCAGTCGCAGGTCTATGCCGATGTGCATGGAGAAAAGTGTACCATAGAATGAGCAAATGGGCGAATGAAAGATTTGTAAAATCTGTCGTTCGTGTTACAAAGGATGCGTTGGAGGAGGAGTTGCTGATGCCTGATCCGAATCGTGATTATTTGACGTTGACGCTCGATCAATACTGGTTTGCGCCGCCGGTGGCATTGTGGCGGGCCATCGAATTGCGCGTGCTGGCAACGGAGCCGTTCCCCCGCCCGGTGCTCGATTTGGGATGCGGCGACGGTCTCATCGCGCAGGTGCTCTTCGCCGGTGAAGCGCCTGTCGAGGTGGGCTTCGATCCCTGGTGGGCGCAGGTGCGTCAGGCGCCGGCCACGGGCACTTACGGCTGTGTCCAACTTGCGCGCGGTGAGGCGATGCCCTATCCCGACGCGAGCTTCGGCACCGTCTTCAGCAACTCGGTGCTGGAACACATTCCCAATCTTGATCCGGTGTTGCGCGAGGTGGCGCGGGTGCTGCGCCCCGGCGGACGTTTCCTCGCTACTGTACCCAGCGATATGTTTCGGCGCTTGCTGGCGGGGTACCACGAGCGAGCGGCACTGGGGGATACCATCGGTGCAGAGACCTACGCTGCGGCTGTGGATCAACGACTGGAACATCAACGTTATCTCACGCCTACCCAATGGCTGGAACGGCTCGCACGGGCCGGCATACGCCTGCTGTATGTCCGATATTACATCCCGGCCGAGGTCGAGGCGCTGTGGGATCGCGCCAACGCCACCTATGGTATTCACCCGAACAAGACGCCGTTTCACGGCAAGCCGTATTACCGCTGGCTGGCTTCTCCACGCCTGCGCAAGCTCGGCTACCAGAAACTCGTCCGCCGCTGGGTTGTGTGGGTGTTGAGGAGACGTTGGCGACACGCTTACACGGCGGATGTCCCTGAAGGCGGTGTCGGTGGCGGGTTGCTTGTGGTGGGAGAAAAGGCATGATCGCGGCGGAACCCTGGGACGCTTTTGTCGCCACCCATCCGGCAGGGACGATCCTGCAAACCACCCGTTGGGCGCAACTCAAGGCGGCTTTTGGATGGGATTGGGAGATCGTCACGACCACAACCACGACCACGGATGGAACCACGGATACAACCACGGATAGGACCACGACCACGACCACGGATACAACCACGGATGGGACCACGGGTGGGGCCACGGGTGGGGCCACGGATGGGGCCATCGGTGGGGCGTTGGTGTTGTATCGCACACTGCCGCTCAGGCTGGGGACGATCGCCTATGTCCCCCGTGGGCCGCTGGTGGATTGGGGTGATGCGGCGGCGGTGACGGCGACGTTCGCGGCGTTGCGTCGGGCTGCGCGGCGCCATCGGGCCTGGGCCTTGTGGCTTGAGCCGGAACTATGCGACACGCCGGAGGCGCGGGCGCAGCTCCGGGAACTCGGACTGAGGCCCGTCTCGCGCACCATCCAGCCGCCGCGGACCATCATCGTGGACATCGCGCCCGCGGAAGATGTCATCCTGGCGCAGATGCGCTCGAAGACACGTTACAACATCCGCCTGGCCGAACGCAAAGGGGTCACCGTCCGTGAGGGAACGCCGGACGATGCGGCGGTGTTTTACGCGCTGATGACCGAGACCGGTACCCGCGACACTTTTGGCATCCACAGCGAGGCATACTACCGGCGCGTGTTTGAGCTGTTCTTACCAACCGGACAGGCGGCCCTGCTGTTGGCGGAGGTCGAGGGGGAACCGGTGGCAGCGCTGGTCGTTTTCGCGCTGGGAACCAGGGCGTGGTATTTTTACGGGGCGTCATCGGATCGGCACCGCGAGAAGATGCCGCCTTACGCGCTGCAATGGGCGGCGATCCGCTGGGCGAAAGCGCGCGGCTGCACGAGTTACGATTTATGGGGTATCCCCGATTGCGATGAGGAGACGCTCGAAGCACAGTTCACCGAACGCAACGATGGGCTGTGGGGCGTCTATCGTTTCAAACGCGGCTTTGGCGGCAAAATCGTTCGCTGCGTGGGGCTGTGGGAACAGGTGTTACACCCGCTGTATCCCCTGGCGGCCAGACTTCGCGGTTACGGCGCAGAAAACGGCTAGAAATGTCAACGGACTGAACGGATTCCAACGGATTTTCCAGCTCTACCATTCGCGATTCGCCATTTTTTAGGAGTGCACAATGCCCTTTACATTTACCCGATTACAAATCCCTGATGTGATCCTGATCGAGCCGCGCGTGTACGGCGATGCGCGCGGGTTTTTCGTGGAAACCTACAAACATTCGGAGTTTGCCGCTGCCGGAATTCCCCGCGTGTTCATCCAGCACAATCACTCGCACTCGGCGCATGGCGTGCTGCGCGGGCTGCACTATCAGTTACATCCGATGGCGCAGGGGAAGCTCTTGAGCGTGGTGGCAGGGGAGATCTTCGATGTGGCGGTGGACATCCGACGCGGCTCGCCGACTTATGGACAGTGGGTCGGTGCGGCACTTTCGGCGGCGAATCACCATCTGCTCTACGTACCGCCGGGGTTCGCCCACGGGTTTTGTGTTGTCAGCGATATGGCGGATTTGCTCTACTATGTCACTGCCGAGTATTCCCCGTCCCACGAACGCGGTATCCTCTGGAACGATCCTGCGCTCGGCATTGCGTGGCCGATCGCCGAGCCACGGCTCTCATCGAAAGATGCAAACGCGCCCTGCCTGCGCGATGCAGAGAATAACTTCATCTGGGAAGGAGCATAACGTATGTATTACGTCACACTCAGTTGGGATGATGGGTTTAGCCGTTCGGTGACCAAAATTGCGGAGATCTACGAACGATACGGTTTACGCGCCGAATTCAACGTCGTGGTGACCTTTCACGAGTATGATCCGCAGACTTTTGGGGATTTCGGGCTGTGGAATGAGCTGCAAGCCCGTGGGCACCTCATCCAGCCGCACGGTTACGATCACAGCAACCTGGCCGAGATGCCGCTGGCGCAAGCGCAAGAGAATATCCTGCGCTGTCTGGAAGTCTTCCGGCAGTCACTGAACGGCTTCGACGCGCGCCGGACGGTGTTCAATTTCCCGTACAACGTTTCCACGCCGGAACTGGATGCCTGGCTGCCGCAAGTCGTGCGCGCTTTCCGCCTCTCCGGGGAGATGATTATGCCGTTGCCCACGCGCCACACCGTCCGCCTGACCTCTCCGGCTTCGGAGGACGCGGAAGCGATGCTGGACCGGTGTTTGGAAGCGTTGTTCGCCCAACCGGAGGGCTGGTTGCTCTACACGGCGCACGGCCTGGACGGCGAAGGCTGGGGGCCGTTGCGCAGTGTGTACCTGGAAAGTTTGCTGGATCGCCTGTTGCTGCGCGATGATGTGCGCATCTTGCCTACGCAGGCGGTTTTGGATACGGCGCAGTCTTAATCTTCCGCGGGAGGTGATGGGGGATGAACGGGATTCCGGGTGACCTCTATGAACGCCTGCAAGCGGCGCTGCTGCGCTGCGGCCCCTTCGACAGTGACCGCACGCTGCGCCCTCTCTTTGTGGATGCGCGCCTGAGCGCGTGGCGCGACCTGCTTCCCGAAGCCAGCAGCCGCGTGGAACGGGTGTGGGCGGTCATTGATGCGTTGAGCCGGCGCACCAATCCTGCCGGGGAGAATGCCCTGGCCTTGCTCCTGCGTGTCCTCGCCGAGAACACCCCGCCCGGCGACGCTTGCCACGGCCAACTGGCGGCGCTGGCCGGGGAGGTTGCAGCGGCGCTGCGCGCGGGCGCATCGTTTGCCGGCGCGCCACCAGCCCCGCCGTCTGCGGGTACGACGGTTTTCAACCAGCAAGGGCAGCAGGTGGGGACGCAGATCAACGTGGCCGGAGATTACTATGCCGCGCCGCCTGCCGGGATCACCATCATCGGTGACGGAAACGTGGTGGGAAATGGCAACACTGTCCACGTTGAAAAGGGCACAGGTACTACGGCCGCGTCGTCCGTTGAAGTCTCGGCCCTGCGCGCGCGCCTGCAACGGCTCGACGCCGTGGAAATCGAGAGCCTGTGCCTGGATCACTTCCCGACGGTGTACGACAAATTCGGGCGCGGCCTGCGGCGCGATGAGATGATCAACCTGCTGTTGGATCACTGCCGCCGCCATCCCGAAGACGCCAAGCGGCTGGCAACGTTGCTGAAGTGAGGTAGACGATGAAGACCTGTCCTCAGTGCGGTGAACAACTGGAAGATAGAGCGCGGTTTTGTTCAAACTGTGGTGCGCCACAGGAACAAAAGGTAGAACTGCCGCCACCTGATTTCTCCGGTCTCCGCGCGCGACTGAATCGTCTCGACGATCCTCAAATTGACGCCCTGGCGTTGGATCACTTTCGCGAAGTGCAGAACAGATTCGGACGCGGCATGCGCAAGGATGAGAAAATCAACCTTATCCTCGAACACTGCCTCCGCAACCCCGAAGCCGTCCCTATCCTGGAAAACTGGCTTAAACGGCAGCCCGCCACGTGCAATCCGCAAGATGCCCTCACCTGCTACCTCGACCGCGTCATCAAGGAGAACAGCCGCTTGCAACTGCAAGGCATCCGCTCGGCCTCCGGCCTGGTGAGCATTGATCTGGAAGAAGTCTACATCACCCTCACGGCGACGGTGCGCAAGACGGTGCGCGACGAAGAAGCGTGGGTGGAGGCAATGGCGAAACTCGCGCCCGGCGAGATGCAGCGCCGCGGTATGGAACGGCCGCGCGAGACCGTGCAGCAGGTGAAAGTGAAAGTGCAAGAGGCGCTGGCGATGCACCGGCGTCTGGTGGTGTTGGGCGATCCCGGCAGCGGCAAGACGACGTTGCTGCGCTATCTGGCGCTCACGTTTGCGCGCGGTTTTGTGGCGCAAGCTGTTAGCTTGCGGCAAGGGCAAACTGACAGTTTGCCCCATATTGTTCAGGAGCGTTTGGGCCTGGACGAACACCGCTTGCCCATCCTCCTGCCCCTGCGTGACTTCGCCCGTTACCTGGAAAAAGAATGTCCCGACATCGGCGCGGACGGTCCGAAACTGCTGCTGGATTACCTGCGATTGTACTTTACCAACCAGGACCTCGTCCTGCCCACCGATTTCTTTGTGACGTATCTCAAAACAGGCGCGTGCGCCGTCTTGTTCGATGGTGTGGACGAAGTCGCCAGTATGACCACGCGCCAGCGTATCGCCCGCATCCTGGAGAAGTTCACGCTGGCCTACCCGCAGAACCGCTATGTCGTCACCAGCCGTATCGTGGGGTACACGGGCGGGGCGCGTCTGGGCGCGGACTATGCCGTGACCACCGTGCGCAACTTCACCGACGCGGACATCGAACGCTTTGCGCGGTACTGGAACCGCGCCGTGGAAGTAGTGCTCGCGGGCGGCGCGACGGACTACGCCCTGCGCAAGGCCGAAGTCGAAGCGGACAAACTGATCAAAGCGATTCAGGGCAACGCCCGCGTGCGCGAGTTGGCGGTGAACCCGCTGCTCTTGACCGTCATCGCGCTCGTGCAGCGCGAAAATGTCGTTTTGCCTGATCGGCGTGCGGAATTGTATGAAAAAGCCATCGAGGTGTTGTTGGTACAGTGGGACGCCGGAAAAGGGTTGGAAGCCGACATTACTGTGCTGCAAGGGCTGGAACTGAACGCGGGCGACCGGCGCAGCCTGTTGGAACCCGTGGCGCTGTGGCTGATGGAACAGCACGCGCGGGAGATCGAGTTGGATGCGTTGCGCTGCCAATTGGGGCAGCCCTTTCAGACGATGCTTAAGGATGAGCGCCAGGCCAACAAAGCCGTGGACGGTTTTATTGCCCTCATCAACGCGCGCAGCGGCCTGCTCACGGAACGCGGGCAGGGCATCTACGCCTTCAGCCATCTCACCTTCCAGGAACACCTGGCGGCGCGGGCCATTGCCGACCGTGCCGACTATGTGGCCTATACCCTGGCGCGCCTGGGCGATTCGTGGTGGCGCGAGGTGGTGCTGCTGGAAGCGGGCTACCTGAGCACGCAGGGCAAGCGCCGCGCCACGGAACTGATCCGCGCCATTATGAATCATCCGCAGGAACCCGAACTCTATTACAACCTGGTGCTGGCGGCGGAGGCCGTGCGCGACGTGGGGCAGGCGCGCACCGAAGGCGACCTGGCGGGCGAAATCCAAGGGCGCTTGCGCAAGGCGTTCGAGACGCCGCTGAAGAAAGGTGCCGATCTGAAAACGCTGGTGCAGCGCCGCGCGGCGGCCGCGGAAGCCCTGGGCAAGATCGAAAGCGGCGGCTATGGCGCGCAGCCCGCCTTCTGGACCTTGCCCTACGGCGAGCCGGTATGGGTGGAGATTCCGGCGGGCGAGTTCTGGATGGGCAGCGAGAAGGGGCAAGACCGTGAAAAGCCGGTGCATAAGGTTATCCTTGATCGTTATTGGATCGCCAAAACGCCCATCACGAATGCGCAATACCGTTTGTTCGTGGAAGCGACCGGGCATCGCGCGCCGCGACATTGGGAGGGCGACAAAATCCCGCGTGGGCTGGAGAGCCATCCGGTGGTCAATGTGACGTGGCACGATGCGATGGCCTACTGCCGTTGGTTGAGCGAAGTGACCGGCAAGTCGGTCACTTTACCCAGCGAAGCGGAGTGGGAAAAGGCTGCGCGAGGCGGACTCCTCCCCCCCTCAATCCCCCCCAGTGGGGGGGAAGGGAAGGGGGGACGCGAATATCCGTGGGGGGATACGTGGAAAGAAGGTTATTGCAACTCTCGTGAGTTGGGTGTAGGTAACACGACACCGGTTGGCATCTTCCCGGAGGGCAAATCGCCGTATGGATGTCTGGATATGGTGGGCAACGTGTGGGAGTGGACGCGGAGTCTGTGGGGCAAATATGTCAATACGCCAGACTTTAAGTATCCTTACCGGGCAGATGACGGACGGGAGAACCTTGAAGCGGAAGCCCTCCGGGTGTTGCGTGGGGGCTCCTTAAACAACAATCGAAACAACGCCCGCTGCGCCTACCGCTACAGGAACTACCCGCGCAGCAGGCTCACGAACCGCGGTTTTCGGGTCGTGGTCTCCCTATCGCGCGCGTAAGCGCGCCTTCTTTGCCCTTTGGCCCTTTGGCCTTTGTATCTTTGGAATAACCTGGAAGAGCGAGAATGTGCGCCAAACGTCAGGCCGGGGCAGGCCGGAGGTCCCATCCGCGCGAAGCGCGTCGCGTTTGGCGGTTTTTTGCAGTTCAATAAAAGCGCGCTTTGGAAAGCGCGGCTACGATACGGAAAGGAGAAAGCAATGACAATTTTCGATCAACGCGGGCAGCACGTAACCTACCAATACAACGCCTATGGCAACATCAACTTCGGAGCGGTAGAAAACAAAGCGGAGTTATTGGGCGAACTCAAGAAGCTCCAGGAAGAATTGCGGGAAGCCATCAAGAAAGAAGCTGTGACCGGCGACACGGCTGTGGACGCCCAGTACAATCTGGACAAAGCTGTCCTTGAGGCGGAAAAGCCGCAACCCGACAAGAAGAAACTCGGCGACTATCCGACCACGGCCAAAAGTGTCCTGGAGAATGTAGCGGCGGTCGGCGGGTTGGTCGCCGCCCTGTCCAAGGCAGTAGAATTGGTCGGTACGCTGTTCTAATCGCTGTTTGCAACTTTCTCTACCTTACTCTATACTTACCCCCGACACAAAAAACAGCCCCGCAGTGTAACCAGCACTCGGGGCTTTGGCCGACGGCGATGACGCGCCGTAGCGGGCATAGAATACCATAACCGCCCCCGCGCGTCAATGCGGCTCAGAAGCCGCGCTCAGAAGCCGACGCCGGGGGCGTTATTTTTGAATTCAGGAGCGATTATGGAACAACCGCACCTCAACTGGATCGCCAACTTCATCTGGGGCATTGCCGATGACGTGCTGCGCGACGTCTACGTGCGCGGCAAATACCGCGACGTGATCCTGCCGATGGTCGTCATCCGCCGCCTGGATGCGGTGCTCGAACCGACGAAGGCCGCCGTGCTCAAGATGAAGGCCACCCTCGACCAGGCCGGGATCATCAACCAGGACGCTGCGCTCAAGCAGGCGGCGGGACAGGCGTTTTACAATGCTTCGCCATTTACCCTGCGCGATCTCAAATCCCGCGCTACTCAGCAACGGCTCAGGGCCGATTTCGAAGCCTACCTCGATGGCTTCTCCCCTAACGTTCAGGAAATCCTCGACAAGTTCAAGTTCCGCAACCAGATTCCCACGCTCGTCGAGGCCGATGTCCTGGGTTACCTCATCGAGAAATATCTCGATCCGAGCATCAACCTCAGCCCGGAGCCGGTACTCAACAGCGACGGCAGCGTGCGGCTGCCCGGCCTGGACAACCACGCGATGGGCACGATCTTTGAGGAGTTGATCCGCCGCTTCAACGAGGAGAACAATGAGGAAGCCGGAGAGCACTTCACACCCCGCGACGTGGTGCGACTGATGGCGCAACTTATTTTCCTGCCCATCGCCGACCGGATTGAGTCCGGCACGTACCTGCTCTACGACGGCGCGTGCGGCACAGGCGGCATGTTGACGATTGCGGAAGAGACGCTGGCGGAACTGGCCGCGCGACACGGCAAGGATGTCTCCATCCACCTTTACGGGCAGGAGATCAACCCGGAGACCTACGCCATCACCAAAGCCGACCTGTTGCTCAAGGGGAAGGGTCAGGAGGCCGAGACGATGGCGTTCGGCTCTACGCTCTCCGCCGACGCTTTCCCGACCCTCGCCTTCGACTTTATGCTTTCCAACCCACCCTATGGCAAAAGCTGGAAGACCGACCTCGACCGGATGGGCGGCAAAGGGGAGATGCGCGACCCGCGTTTCGTCATCACATATGCCGGGGACCCGGAGTACAGCCTCATCACCCGCTCCTCTGATGGACAGTTGATGTTCCTGGTGAACAAGCTCAGCAAGATGAAGCACGACACGCCCCTGGGCAGCCGCATCGCCGAAGTCCACAACGGCTCCTCGCTATTCACCGGCGACGCCGGGCAGGGCGAGAGCAACATCCGCCGCTGGATCATCGAGAACGACTGGTTGGAAGCCATCATCGCGCTGCCGCTGAATATGTTCTACAACACCGGCATCGCCACCTACATCTGGGTGTTGACCAACCGCAAGCCGGAGCACCGCCGGGGCAAAGTGCAACTCATTGACGCGACCCAATGGTATACCCCACTGCGCAAGAACCTGGGGCAGAAGAACTGCGAACTCTCCGACGCCGACATCCAGCGCATCGTGGACACCTTTCTCGCCTTCGAGGAAACGGAGCAGTCCAAGATTTTCCCCAACGCGGCCTTCGGTTACTGGAAAATCACCGTCGAGCGGCCTTTGCGCCTGCGGGTGAACCTTTCCGACGCCGCGCGTGCGCGGTTGCGCCGGGCCTGCGCCGCTGCCGGGGAAGACGCGTTGGCTGCCGCAGCCGATTGGATTGCCGCCGATCTGGGCCCCGGCCCGCACCTGGACTACAACGCCGTCGTGATCGCGCTCGAGAAAGCCGCCGGCTTCTCCCTCACCAAGAAGCGCCAGACCCTGCTCCGTGATGCGCTCACCGAAAAGGATGAAGCCGCCGCGCCGGTGGAGAAGGATGAAGTCAGAAGGAAGAAGGTGGAGGGCAAAAGCAAGAAAAAGTCTCAGCCTTCATCCTTCACCCTTTTTACTTCTGACTTTGAACCCGACCCCGACCTCCGCGACACCGAGCAAATCCCCCTGCTGGAAGACGGCGGCATCGAAGGCTTCTTCAAGCGCGAAGTGCTGCCTTATGTCCCCGACGCCTGGATTGACGAGAGCAAGACGCGCATCGGTTACGAAATCTCGTTCAACCGCTACTTCTACAAGCCGGAGCCGCTGCGCACGTTGGCGGAAATCCGCGCCGACATCGAGGCGTTGGAGCGGGAGACGGATGGGTTGTTGGAGCAGATTTTGGTGAATGTAGGGGAGTAGGGAGTATGGAGTAGGAAGTAAGGTTATGTTGTGGCCGGCCTTGAATATGGAGGAGGCTGGCGTTTATATTCAAGGTGATGTTAATATGGCGAAAGATGGTGTCCATATTAACGGTAACGGTTAATATGGCGGGGAACTTTGTCCATATTAACGGTAATGGTTAATATAATGCAAGAAAAAATCGTGCGACAGGATTTGGACAATCATGGGCAAAGATACTGACACTCGTTTAACCTCAGCTCGCGCCGGGCGCTATCTGCCACAGCCGGGCGGTTATCGTGCGTTTATCCCCGCCCCGCTGCCGCCGCATCCGCCGGTGCACCTGTCCGGCAGGCTACAAAAGTTACTTTCCGAGGCCGATCGTGCTTTGGGCCGCCTTGACGGTTCTATCCAGACTCTCCCCAACCCCGACCTGTTTGTCTTTATGTACGTGCGCAAGGAAGCGGTGCTCTCCAGCCAGATCGAGGGGACGCAAAGCTCACTGCAAGACTTGCTGGCGGCGGAAGCGCAAATTCTTTCCCCTGACCGGCCCCGGGATGTGAAGGAGGTCATCAACTACGTCCGTGCGGTGAATTACGGGCTGGAACGTCTGGCCGAATTGCCAGTCTCCATTCGACTTATCCGCGAGATTCACGCGATCCTGCTGGAAGGTGTGCGCGGTTCCAATTTGACGCCGGGTGAGCTGCGTCGTAGTCAGAACTGGATTGGGCCGCCCGGCTGCACGTTGGCGGAAGCAACGTTTGTGCCTCCGCCGCCCCACGAGATTCCCAATGCTCTGGGCGATCTGGAAAAGTTCCTGCACCAGGAGGACGATCTGCCCTTGCTCATCAAAATCGGGCTGACCCACGCCCAATTTGAGACGATTCACCCCTTCCTCGACGGCAACGGACGGGTGGGCCGTCTGCTCATCACCTTCTTGTTGTGTGAACGGGGGGTATTGCTCAAGCCGGTGTTGTACCTCTCGTATTACTTCAAACGGCAGCGCACGGCGTATTATGAGCACTTGCAAGCGGTACGCGACGCCGGTGATTGGGAAAGCTGGCTGGCCTTCTTTTTGCAGGGCATCGTCGAAGTCAGCGCGCAGGCCACCCAGACCGCCCGCAACATCCTGGCGCTGCGCGAGCGCCACCGCGCGCTGATCACAGAACGATTTGGCCGGGCAGCCGGAAATGGGCACCGGCTGCTTGAGTACTTATACGAGCGTCCCATTGTGTCGGTCAAAGAGGTTCAGGACCTCATCGGCACGGCTTTCCCTGCCGCCAACCGGCTGGTGAGCGAGATGGAAGCGCATAGCATCCTGCGTGAAGTCACCGGCCAAAACCGCAATCGCCGCTTCCGCTATGAGGATTACATCGCGCTGTTCGCCGATCCCGTCCCGGAGGCTTCCCAATGACCGCCACCCTCAAACCCTACCCCGCCTACAAAGACTCCGGCGTGCCGTGGCTCGGCGATGTGCCCGCGCATTGGGAGGTGCGACGGCAGCGAACTGTCACCAAAATGTTGGTCAGCAATGTTGATAAACACACACATGAAGGTGAAGTCCCTGTCCGTTTATGTAATTATGTAGATGTCTACAAACACAATATTATCACCGACCGTCTCCCTTTTATGCGAGCTACAGCATCACAAGAGGAGATTGACCACTTCCGCTTACAGATAGGTGATGTGCTCATCACCAAAGATTCTGAAATGTGGGACGACATTGGTGTACCCACGCTGGTTGCCTATGAATCTCCCGATCTTGTATGTGGGTATCATTTAGCGATTCTGCGTCCACGTAAAGATGTTATCTGTGGAGATTTTCTTTTGTGGGCGTTACAGAGTCAAGGTGTAGCGTCGCAACATTACATATTAGCAAATGGCATCACACGTTTTGGCTTATCCCAGGACGCAATCAAAAGTGTATGGTTACCCATCCCTCCCCTCGCCGAACAACGCGCCATCGCCGCCTTCCTCGACCACCACGACCGCCTGACGCGGCGCTACATCCACGCGCAGCAGCGCCTCATCAAGCTGCTCACGGAGCAGAAGCAGGCGCTTATCCAGCAGGCGGTGACGCGCGGCCTCGACCCCGATGTCCCGCTCAAGGATTCGGGGATTGAGTGGGTGGGTAAGATTCCGGCGCATTGGAATGTCCTTATGAATCATCGTATATTTAGAGAGGAGATTCGTCCCTACGATGGCTCCCCAGAGATACAACTGTCGCTTTCACAGCGTGACGGGTTGATTCCAACAAAAGATATGCAAGAGAGGTCTTTGCAAACATCAACCTACGATAATTGGAAAGTAACCCTACCTGGAGATTTGGTCTTGAATCGTTTCAAGGCACATCTTGGAGTTTTCTTTTGTGCTACACTTAGAGGCATAGTAACGTTTCATTACGGAGTTTTTTGTCCTCGCATCGAACTTGTGACAAAATATTTCGAGTTACTATTCCATACAAAACCCTATAGAACAATCTTTGCCGGTCGGTCAAATGGAATGACCGTTGGGCTGCAAAACCTTTCCAATCAGAATTTTTACGGCGTTCGTGTGATTATGCCGCCGATAAGTGAACAAAGAGCAATCGTTGACTTTGTAGAGAAACAGACTGCACAACTGGAATCTGCAATAGCAGCAGCCCGCCGCCAAATCGCCCTCGTGCGCGAATACCGCACGCGCCTGATCGCCGACGTGGTCACGGGCAAGCTGGATGTGCGGGACGTGGCCTTGCCCACCGATGCGACACCAGACACCCTCGAAGAGATAGACGCGGACTTCGATGACGAGGCCGCAGACACGGATGCTCTGGATACTCAGGAGGATGCCGATGCCGACAACGAATACCACGGATACCAGTGAAAAGGGACTCGAAAGCCTGATTGTGGCGGCCCTCACGGGCAGGCCGGTCAGCGCGACCCTGACCGCGGCCCGCGATGAGCGCGGGGCCTACGGCGGCGCGGGCTACGTCCAGGGCGATCCTCACGACTACGACCGCGACTATGCCGTAGACCTTGCCAAACTGCGCGCCTTCCTCGAAGCCACCCAGCCAGAGGTCGCGGCGCGGCTGCATCTGGCGGACGATCATCCCACCCGGCAGAAGTTCCTGGCGCGGCTGCAAGGCGAAATCACCCGGCGCGGCGTGGTGGACGTGCTGCGCAAGGGCGTCAAGCACGGGCCGGATACCATCATCTGCTTCTACGGCGCGCCCACGCCCGGCAACCGCAAGGCCGAGGCGCTGTTCGCCGCTAACATCTTCAGCGTCACCCGTCAGTTGCGCTACAGCAAGGATCAAACGCAACTCGCGCTCGACCTGTGCCTGTTCATCAACGGCCTGCCCATCGCCACCTTCGAGCTAAAGAACAGCCTCACCAAGCAGACCGTCGAGGACGCCGTCGAGCAGTACAAGCGCGACCGCGACCCCCGCGAGCCGCTGTTCCAGTTCGGACGCTGCGTCGTCCACTTTGCGGTGGATGATCAGGAAGTGCGGATGTGTACCCACTTGCAGGGCAAAGCCTCGTGGTTCCTGCCCTTCAACAAAGGCTGGAACGACGGCGCGGGCAACCCGCCCAATCCCAATGGCCTCAAGACAGCTTATCTCTGGGAAGAAGTGCTCACCCGCGAGAGCCTCACCGACATCCTCGAACATTACGCCCAAATCGTTGAGTCGAAAGACGAAAAGACCGGCAGGAAGAAGCGCGACCAGATTTTTCCCCGCTACCACCAACTCGACGTCGTGCGCAAGCTCCTTGCCGCCGCCCAACAGGACGGCGTGGGGCGCCGTTACCTCATCCAACATTCAGCCGGCAGCGGCAAAAGCAACTCCATCGCCTGGCTTGCCTACCAACTCACCGGCCTGGAAAAGGCAGAAGGCCGAAATGAGAAGGTAGAAATGAGAAAAGAGTCCGGCGTGCCTGCTCCTACTCCCTATTCCCTATTCCCTACTCCCCTTTTCGACTCCATCATCGTCGTGACCGACCGGCGCGTGCTGGATAAGCAGATTCGCGACACGATCAAGCAATTTGCCCAGGTTTCTTCCGTCGTCGGGCACGCCGAACACTCCGGCGACCTGCGCGAATTTATCACGGCGGGCAAGAAGATCATCATCACCACCGTGCAGAAATTCCCCTTCATCCTGGACGCAATCGGCGACGAGCACCGCCACCGCCGCTTTGCCATCATCATTGACGAGGCCCATTCCAGCCAGGGAGGGCGCACGGCGGCCAAGATGCACATGGCCCTGTCCGCGCAAGACGAACCGGAGGAAGAAGCCACCACCGAGGACATCATCAACCACATCATGGAAACGCGCAAGATGCTGCCCAATGCCAGCTACTTCGCCTTCACCGCCACGCCCAAGAACAAGACGTTGGAAATCTTCGGCGAAGCCTACGAGGAAGCGGGTGAAGTGAAACACCGGCCTTTCCACGTCTATACGATGAAGCAAGCCATTCAGGAAGGCTTCATCCTCGATGTGATAGCGCACTATACGCCGGTGGCGAGCTACTATCGCCTGATGAAGACCGTGGCCGACGATCCTGAATTCGACCGCAAGCGCGCGCAGAAGAAGCTGCGGCGCTACGTTGAATCCCATGACTACGCGCTCCACCAGAAGGCCGAAATCATCGTCGAACACTTTCACACGGACGTGCTGGCGCGCAACAAAATCGGCGGGCAGGCGCGGGCGATGGTCGTCACCCCCAGCATCCAGCGCGCCATCGCCACCTACTTCGCCATCAAAGACGCTCTGGCAGCGCGCAAGAGTCCCTACCAGGCCATCGTCGCCTTCTCCGGCGAACCGGAGTATGGCGGCAAGCCCGTCACCGAGGCCAGCCTCAACGGCTTTCCGAGCAACCAGATTCCCGAAAAGTTCAAAGAAGACCCCTACCGCTTCCTCGTCGTCGCCGAGAAGTTCCAGACCGGCTACGATGAGCCGCTGCTGCACACGATGTACGTGGACAAAGTCCTTTCCGGCATCCAGGCCGTGCAGACACTCTCGCGGCTCAACCGCGCCCACCCCCAGAAGCATGACACCTTCGTGCTGGACTTCGTCAACGACGCCGACACCATCCAGCGCGCCTTCGCGCCGTACTACCGCACCACCATCCTGAGCCAGGAGACCGACCCGAACAAGCTGCATGACCTCAAGGCCAGCCTTGACGGCGCGCAGGTGTACAACGAGGCTCAAATTGAACAGTTGGTCGCCCTTTACCTCGGCGGAGCAAGCCGCGAGCGGTTGGATCCGATTCTCGATGCGTGCGTCGCCGTCTACAAGGAAGACCTCGACGAGGATGGCCAGGTGGCGTTCAAAGGCAACGCCAAAGCCTTCGTGCGCACCTACAATTTCCTCGCCTCCATCCTCCCCTACAACAACGCCGATTGGGAGAAGCTCTCCATCTTCCTCAACTTTCTCATTCCCAAACTGCCCGCCCCCCAGGAAACCGACTTCGCCAAGGGTATCCTCGAAGCGGTGGATATGGACAGCTACCGCGCCGAAGTGCAGGCGTCGCTGTCCATTGCTTTGGAAGATAAAGACGGTGAAATCGAACCGGTGCCCGTAGGTGAAGGCGGGTGGAAGCCGGAGCCGGAGATGGAGCGGTTGAGCAACATCCTCAAGGAGTTCAATACGTTGTTCGGCGGAAGTGGCGCGTGGCAGGATGTTCACCGGGTGGAGCGTACCATCGCCGAAGATATTCCCGCCCAAGTCGCTGCCGATCCTGCCTACCAGAACGCCATACGTCACTCAGACCGGCAGAATGCCCGCGTCGAATTCGAGAAGGCACTGGGCCGCGTCATGATTGGATTAGTGACTGACCAGACAGAACTGTTCAAGCTGTTCAGCGACAACGACAGCTTCAAGAAGTGGCTATCGGATGCGGTGTTTGGGTTGACGTATCAGCCGCCGGGGCAACTGGGGCAGAGCAATGCGCTCTAATGGAACAGCTCTACTCATGTTTCTTGAAAGCATAGAGGCTACCCTTCTCAATCAAAACGCGGTAGCCGTCCTTTAGCTCTACTCCGCCGTCCTGGACAATCGCCTGGATGTCCTCCAGACTATGCCCGGTCAATGCTGTTGCTTGCTCAGGCGTCAACCATTCCGGCGCTTTCAGCTATGTTACTGGGGTAATAATCCGGTCAGGGGATGTCAAGATAGGCTCTTCCCCACTTGCAAACATAAGGCTGGGGCGGCACGACTCGAACGTGCGATACATGGATTCAAAGTCCATTGCCTTACCAGCTTGGCCACGCCCCAGTGACGAATGATATTATACCACAGGTCGCGCCATAGGCAATCGCAACAACCGGTGGCCGGCTACCCGCTCAGTTCTCGTCTGGAAACGGCGATGTTTTGTGCACCCACACCCATGTCCCCGGATTGGCAGGGCCGCTGTAGACAATTTTGGCGTCCGGTGGCGTGTAAGGCGTCGTCCACTCGAAGAGCCACTTCGCATCCGGTATCGAGAGGTTCACACAGCCGTGGCTGCGGGTGAAGCCGAAAGCGTTGTGCCAGTAGGCCGCATGCAGGGCATACGCTCCATCGAAATACTGCGTCCACTCTACGTTCTCCAGATAATACCATCCCGGATTATCCGGCCCCACGTCGCGGTTGATCATCGGTGTGGAGGGCAGCTTGGCCCAGATGCGATGCAGGCCGTTGGGCGTCCACGTGCCGGAACGTCCCGACGAAACCAGCGTCGCAAAGACCATCCGCTCACCTTCGTAAGCCGCCAGCGTTTGCTCGTAGGTGTTCACCTCGATCCACCGCTCATCAGGTCCAACGCCTTCCGGGATCGGGTCAACATCTACCCGCGCGGTGAAGGATTGCTCTACCCATTGATCTTGCCCGACCATGTACCACAACTTGTCTCCCAAAAATTCTTGGGCGAAGATGGTGATGACGTCATAACGTCGGAAGACGATCTCCTTGCGCGGTGTGCCGCCGGGAACTTTGGAGGGGTTGACGTCGCGGTTGATCCATCCGAAGGGATAACGGGGCTGCTCCGTGAGCAGGATGCCGTGGAAACGTGAGGGGTTGGTCAAGGCAACGTGGTCGGCGAGGATGAATTCGTCCTCGTTGATTTCGTACCAGCGTTGACCGTTGTACTCCACTTCGCCGAGCACGCTGACCCAGTTGTCGCCTGCCAGGAATTCGCGCACGGGTGGCAAGCCGGCAACGGCCTCTTCGGGGTGGCGGTAGGTAGCGGCCGGCAGTGGACGAATGTACGCGAAAGTGTACGGCGTGATGGCATCTTCGGGGCTCTCGATTTCCTTGACGGCCAGCTCCGGTAGAGGATTGGGGAGTGTGGCGCGCAGATATTCGAGGCGCGTTTTGCGCGCCCCCGGACTGTAGGCGGGACAGCGTCCCGGGTAACGCTGCGTTATCTGCACCGAGCAAATGTAATCGGCAGAGACATCATTGAGGAACAAATCCGGCCCGGGATTGGGCAGTGGCGCAGCCTGTACGACCGCCGGAACCACCAACAATAATAGGGCTAGAAATAAGAGCTTGCAATAACGTGACATAGAGCCTCTTCCACTCCTGTTCGTCCAGGAAATGGCATACCTGTTATAGAAATGCCGAATGAATAAATGACGTCATTATACCACGAATTGTTCCCCTACGAATATCGTTAAATACACCTCGCAGGGCTTTATCATTCTCGTTACAGCAACTTGATTTGGCTTCGAGCGGACCGCCAGATTCGCGTTGCTCAGCTTCTATCAGCTAAAACGGGGAACTGGCGGAGCAAGGCGTTCCTCTCAGAGCAAGAATGATAAGGCCCTGATACACCTCGCCACACTCGATGCCTTGCAACGATGCTTCTTTGTTCTATAATCAAGATGTAGGGTAGCATAGGATTCCGAGCGTTCCAACGACTTTCCGGGGAGACGCCGGTGCTACCGCCTATATGCAAGCACGAAAATTCATCAATGGATTGAACGGATTTTTTCTCTTCAAGCCGTTTCATCTGTTGTCATTTTCGAGGGAGCAGTCAAGATGAATGTTCTAAAAGAGGCGATCCGACTGATCACCCAACCACCGGGGGATCTGGTCTATTTCCTGGTGACACTCTTTGCTTTGCAGCAGGCGTTCTTCCCTGCGCTGATTGCGCGGCGGCATGCCCCTGAAGCTCCGCTGCCGCGCCGTTGGCTTTGGACGCTTGGCGGGCTGTTGTTGGGACGGGCGCTGCTGATCGTCATTGGGCTGTTGGGGGTCGTGGGGTTGCTCGTTCCCGCGCAAATTCTGCCTCCCCTCGAACGGTGGCTGGAATTTGCCGGGGTGTTGCTGGTGATATGGGCTGCGGTGTTGGGGACACGCGCGGCACGCTGGCAGACGGTCCTTATGGTCATCCTTCTGATCGCCAGCCTGGTCTTTTACGGCGTGACGGCTGCCCTATGGCCCGCCTGGGAAGCCGCTTCTCAGGCCTTCAACGGCTGGTTGTTCGAACAGATTTGGGAAATCCTCACCCTCGCCATGTTGCTCATCTATCTCCTGCTGACATTGCTTATGCGACCGCAGGAGTGGGCATGGGTCGTGGGGATGGGCCTGTTCTGGCTCCTGGGACACAGTGCGCAGTTGCGTTGGCCGGATGTCCAAATGCACTTTTCCGGCTGGCTGCGGCTGACATCCCTGGTCGTCCTGCCTTTGCTTTCGGTGCTGGTGCATCGGCAGGTTGCGTCTCCGGCCGGTCCGCCATCGCCGGCAATCCCCGTGCTGGACAGGGCCTTATTGCAGGACACTTTGCAGGGTGTGGAGTCGGCCCGCGATCTCGACCCGGCGCTGATTATCGCCTCATCGAAACTGGCAAATCTGCTCGATGTGGATGTTTGCGCGATCGCCTTAAGCAGCGAAGGCGATCAACCGGCGCTTAAAGTGGTGGCCCTGCATCCCCCGAACGCTGCGCAAATCGAACCTCCCGTTTTGTTTCTGGATGACTATCCCGTTTTGGCCGAGGCTTACACGCAACAGCGCGCGCAAATTGTGAAGCCAACGGCGCAAGCGCTCTGGTTGACCGCCCTGTATAACAAACTGGGCATCCAGAAAGTCGCCCCTTTGAGCATCATCCCCCTGGCGTCCAGGGACGGCACCTTGGGGTTGTTGCTTCTTTCCAATCCTGAGAGTCAACGCCCGTGGTCCGACGGGGCCTTCAACACCCAACAATTGGTCGCCGCTCTGTTTGCGACTTCCGTCGCCCGCGCGCGCAAGCAGACGCAAGACCTGTCATTTTTGTCGCGTCTGCGGGGACAGGACACGGAGCGCCAGAAGTTGGAGAGCGCGTTGGAACAGGCGCAGACGGAAATACAGGCGCTCAGTGGTCGGATTGCAGCTTTGACACAGGAAATCCAGGCACGCGAGAAAGAAATCCTGCAACTTAACCAGGAACTGACATCCCGGCCAGAGGCATTGAGCGAGACGGAGATCAATTTCTGGCAGGAAGAGGTTCAGGAACTGGTCAAGGAACGTGAGACATTGCAGGGTAAGATTCAAGAGCTGATGCGGGACATCGAGGTCCTTCTGCACGAACGCGGCCTCCTTGCAGACAAGATCGCCAACCTCAGCACCGGGTTGGAAGCCCTCACCGAAACGCGAAACCAGTTGCAAACACAGTGTACGACTCTGCAAGAAAAGCTGGCCGAGGCCGAGAAAGAATTGGCCTCCTTTAGAGAGAAACCCGTCAACGGGGCTACGGTGGGCCTGGTGGTTGCCAATGCGGAGGGGCAAATTACAATGGCGGACGCTGTCGCACGCCGTATGTTGCACCTCCCGCAAGGCGACGTCACCGGCTTCCCCATCAACGGCGTTTATCCCGATCCTCGCTGGACCCAAACGGTAGATGCGCTTCTCGTGCGTAACGTCCCCAATAGCTTAAAACGCGCCCATCTTACATTGACGATCGAACAGCTCACGATTGAGGCCGACCTGGTGACATTGGTGGGCCGCGATGGTCAACCGGATGGCCTGGCGGTCACCTTGCGTACTTCTGAAAGCGAGGCCGAGCGTCAAGAGGCCATTATCGGCCTGGCGAATGAATTCCGCACTCCCATGACTTCGATCACCGGCTATACCGATCTGCTCTTGGGCGAACAGGCCGGCATCCTTACCGAGATGCAGCGGCAGTTCCTCGAAAGGGTCAAAGCCAACATCGAGCAGATGAACCGCTTGCTAAACGATCTGGTGCGCACGGCTTCACCCGACAGCCGCCCCATTGAGATCTCACCGCAGGCGGTCAACCTCATCGAGATCATCGAAGAGGCAGTGATGGGGCTGGCGGCGCGCTTCCGCGATCGCAAACTGGCCGTGCGTCTGGACTTGCCGCCCCAACTTCCCGCGGTGCGGGCCGACCGCGACAGCCTTTACCAGATATTGCTGCGCTTGATCTCCAACGCCGCCTTGTGTTCCAGGCAGGGCACCGAAGTCGTCATCAGCGCGCGCCAGGATGATGCATCGAAGGGCGGGCAATTCATCCGCATCTCGGTGGCCGATACCGGCGGCGGCATTGCGCCGGAGGATTATCCGCGCGTGTTCCGCCGTTTCTACCGCGCCAGCCAGCCTCTCATCCAGGGCATGGGGGAAACCGGGGTGGGTATGGCGATGGCCAAAACCCTGGTCGAAGCCAACGGTGGGCGCATCTGGGTGGAAAGCCAACCCGATGTCGGCAGTACATTCAACTTCATCCTGCCGATCAATGCCGCGAAGAAATAGCGAGGTCAAAGGTTGGAAAGTCGGCCGGTTTCTCGCTTTTTGGGCGCCCTGATAACGGGGGTTGTCTCCCTCGCTATGGTGTTGGGAAGTGTCCTCCTGTCGCAGGTGGACCCTATGCTGATGGTACAGCGTCCCACCCGCGTGGTGCAGTTGCCGACGACCACGTTGTATCCCACACTGGCCCCACTTACACCCGGCGCACCTCAAACGCCGCTCTATTCGCCAACACCCCAGGATACCGCCACACCTTGTCCCTATCCCACGGGTTGGCGTCCCTACGAGGCGCAGGCCGGGGACACGCTCTCGCTGTTAGCTAATGCGGCGGGCAGCAGTGTGGTCGCCTTGATGCAGGCCAATTGTTTGACCACGGCAGACATCCGGCCCGGTGACGTGATTTACCTACCGCCCCTTGCCTTTGCAACACCCACCGCAGTCGTGTATCGTTGCGGACCGCCACCGACGTGGCGCATCGTCTATGTGCAGCGTGGCGATACCCTCTATAATCTGGCGACACGTTACGGCACAACGGTCGAAGTGATTCGCCGCGCGAACTGTTTGGTGAGCGACACCATCTATATCGGGCAGGCGCTCTACCTGCCGCCGGTCGTTCCCGTGTTGCCGACGGCTACGCGATGGCCAACGCCGTCGCCGACTCCGTCTCCTACCCTGTCACCGACGCCGACACCAACGGCCGAGATCACCGAAACGCCGACCGCTACGCCGACAGAACCGGTCACGTTGACCCCGACGGAGACGGCCACCCCAACCCCCACGGAGCCGGCTACGCCAACCCCCACGGAGCCGGTCACGCCAACTCCCACGGAGCCGGTCACGCCGACCGTTACAGCGACACCGTCTGAACCTACGCCTACGGCAACGCTGTCGGCGCCTACCGAAACACCAACGCCGACGGAAACGGCAGTTTCACCCACCGAAACGCCGATGCCTTCACCAACATCTACGCCCACAGGATGAGCGCGCGAACACGGAATATCTTCTATATCACCAGTTTTATCTTGTTGACCGTGTGCCTGTTACTGGCGGGGACGTCTATCCCTTCGCAGAAGACAACCGCCTTGCCCGACACGCCATTGGGGATGCCGACACGCGCGCTCACTTTTACCGTTGTTCCTACCGCTACACCGACGCCTATCCCTGACCCGACGGCCAGGCTGCCCGTTCGTCCTTCTATGACGGCGACAGCCACTGCCCGCCCGGCGGTGACGCCGTACCGTCCCCGCCGGACCGCCACGGCGACGCCACAACTTATCCCCCCGCGCACGGTGCGCCCCGTGAAGTCAGTTCCACCATCGCCGACCGGGGTCTTCCACGCCACCGCCACGGTGTCTCCCACTGCCTCCTACACTCCGACGGCGCTGATAGCGGCGGAGATACCCGGTGCGCATGGGCATCCGACACTCGCCGATTTTTGGGACGGGCGGGCCGAATTTGTCGTGGATGTCGTGGATACAGGTCTGCCGCTGGGTGAATCCGATACGCTGGTGATGGCCAACGGTGAGCTGTGGTCGTATGTGCATGCCAGCACCGTCTCCGCAGGCGTCATTGACCGCTGTGGCGATCCCGTGCCGTTTCCCGGTTGCACCGTCATCTATCGCAGTGTAGATGGGGGACGCAGCTTCTTTCACGAGACGCCGTTGCTTTGTCAGTTCGAGTGTGCCACATGCCCGTGCGTCTCGGAGACGGATCACACCGACCAGCAGCAGTATCCGCGTCTGGCGTACAACGGCGCGACCCTGTTTCTGGCCTACGAATATCGGGGGCGTGTGCGTTTGCGGCGTTCAACGGATGGGTTGAACTGGAGTATGCCGGAGCGTGTCGCCGACACCGGCATTTGGAAGCTATGGCTGCGTTCGTGTCGTCAGGAGGAGCGCATCCATCAGCATCCTTTTGTCCCCTACGATTACGAGTGTCTGGCGGGAGGCCCGCCGGGCATCTTTGTCGAAGGGGGGCGGCTGTACGTTTTTGTCGGTCTGGGACAGAACCCCGGCGCGATGGGGTGTTACGTCGGCAGCGTGACGACGACCGGAGAGCATTTGACCCGCTGCCGATCCAATCCGCTGTTTGTGGGCGCCGCCGAATACGGCCCGCTGGAAGAGAAAGGGCCGCAGACCAATCCTTACTTTGATTTCCGCACCATCAGCTCCGCCGAAGTGCAGCGCATCGGACAGCGTGTCTATATGCTTTACGAAGGAACGCGCGGTCCCGGCCCCGGCGATGCCGGCGATTCCCAATTCGGCCTGGGGTTAGCGCGCAGTCTGACCGAAAACGTGGACGGCCCCTGGGAGAAGTACCCCGGCAACCCCATCCTTGTGGCTCTGCCCGGCAACGTCGGCGTGGGGCATGCGGATGTCGTCGTCATCCAGGGACAGACGTTCCTGTACACGTCGCTCAACGGCTACACCCGCAGCCGGTTAGCGCTGGTGTGGAAGTAAAACCATACAGCTTCAAGCGGATCGTTATCCACTAGCTTCAAGCGGATCGTTATCCACCAGCTTTAAGCGGATCGTCAGATCCGCGTTTCTCTTCACTAGCTTCGAGCGGATCGCCAGATCCGCGTTTCTCTTCACCAGCTTCAAGCGGATCGCCAGATCCGCGTCTGACCGCCATCCACCAGCTTCAAGCGGATCGCCAGATCCGCGTCTGACCGCCATCCACCAGCTTTAAGCGGATCGCCAGATCTGCGTCTGACCGCCATTCACCGGCTTCAAGCGGATCGCCAGATCCGCGTTTGACCGCCATCCACCAGCTTCAAGCGGATCGTCAGATCCGCGTTTCTCTTCACTAGCTTCAAGCGGATCGCCAGATCCGCGTTTCTCTTCACTAGCTTCGAGCGGATCGCCAGATCCGCGTTTGACCGCCATTCACTAGCTTCGAGCGGATCGCCAGATCCGCGTTTGACCGCCATACACCAGCTTCGAGCGGATCGCCAGATCCGCGTTTCTCTTCACTAGCTTCAAGCGGATCGTCAGATCCGCGTTTCTCTTCACTAGCTTCAAGCGGATCGTCAGATCCGCGTCTGACCGCCATCCACCAGCTTCGAGCGGATCGCCAGATCCGCGTTTCTCTTCACTAGCTTCAAGCGGATCGTCAGATCCGCGTTTCTCTTCACTAGCTTCAAGCGGATCGCCAGATCCGCGTTTCTCTTCACTAGCTTCAAGCGGATCGCCAGATCCGCGTTTGACCGCCATCCACTGGCTTCGAGCGGATCGCCAGATCCGCCTTTCTTAAGCGCTTGAAATCACCTGGTAAAACTCAACGTTTGTTCTGAGCATACCCCGGCGCGAGTCCCAAGCGCACGAAGAGCCACGGTCCACCCGCACCGCCCCAGAACCCCATCAGCGTGTAGCGGATGAAGCGAAACAGCAGCGCCGGTTCCAGCCCGGAGAACGCCGCGCGCAACCCGGCCCATAGCCCGATCATCACTGCTGTCCCCACGGCATAGCGGGCCACCCGTTTCCACACCCCACCGTCTACCTCGAAGCCGATCCAGCGCGCCTGGATCACAAACCCGAGGCCCATCCCCAGCAGCGTTGCCCCGCCGGTCACCCCGTCTTCGGTGAGGAAGATGAACATCAAGGGAATCGAGAGACACGCGACAAGCGCCATCTGCACACCCGGCGATTGTCTTGCGATCCATGCTTCGCCGCGTTCGCCCCATCGCAGATAAGCGAAGAGCAAAATCGCGCCGAGAATGTAGCCGCCGAGCAGGTCGTGGGGGAAGTGAACGCCCAGGTATAACCGCGACAATGGCACCAGCACGATCAACAATCCGGCGACAATCCACATCCAGGTGCGTCGCACCTTCGCCGCCAGGTAGCCCCACACGGCCAACGTGTTTTGAGTGTGCCCGCTAGGCAATCCGCCAGAACCGCCCACGTCGGAGTAGGCCCATACCTGCGTGCTGTATTGGGCGGGGCGCGGCTGATTGAAGAACTCCTTCGCCACGGCATTGACATAAGCGGAGATGAGGAATAGCAGCGTCACCCGTGCGCCTGTGCGGCGATCCAGACACCAATAGATGAGGGGGAGAAAAAGCAGGAAGAATAACTCGTCGCCCACAAACGTCAAGGCTTTGAAAGGGAAGTCCAAAGCCGGATGAAACCGTTGTAACCACAAAATCAGCGCGATACCCCAATCCATTAAGGGTTGCATAGTTCACCTCCTCAAGTGGTTCGAACGTGGGCCCATTACCCCAATATCTGCTCCGGCGGCTTACTGAACAGATTGGCCGGTGCTTGTGGGGGAATCAACAAGCGCAGTTTCCCCGGCTCGATGCCGATGGTGGCCGGTGTGTCTCCAAAAGGGTCGCCGTCGAGGTGGACGGCGACCGGCGGGACAGTCTGTACCTGCATCGTCCGCGCAAGCGCGTGCATCACTTTGGGATCGTGACGGTAGGTTCCGCTGAAAAGATGCAGTAAATGCCGCAAGATGTATGAAAACCCCAGGCCTTTGAAGACGAAGATGTCCAGCAGGCCGTCATCCATTCGCGCGTGGGGGGCGATGTTAAAGAAAGCCGCGTAAAGCTGGATGTTACTGGCCAGCGCCATCAAGGCGCGTGTGCGGAAGGTGCGCCCTTCGATGACGATGCGCGAGCGCACGCCACGGAACTCGGAGGCAACCGCGAAGCCGGCAATGATATAGGACAACGTGCGTAGTCGTTTGGCGTAGCGTGGGCGTGGCTCGATATGCACCGTAATCTCTGCATCGAGGCCCAAGCCGGCCCAGCAGACAAAATACCGCTCATTGGTGATGCCTACATCCACCCGCTGCACGCGGCCCCCGCACAGCGCTTCTCCCACATCGCGCACGTACAACGGCGCCGTCAGCGATAGAATGGGCATGCGCAGTTGGTGCGCCAGGATGTTGCCGGTTCCTACGGGAACGATGCCCAACGTCGTCGCTGTGCCTGCCAGACCATTGACGACTTCGTTGATCGTACCGTCCCCGCCGGCGACCAGCACGATGTCCATATCATCCTGCGCTGCTTGCCGGGCATATCGAGTAGCATCGCCGGGTTGTTGAGTTTGCACAAGCTCCGTCTGCCAACCGGAGGTGTGCAAATACTCGGCCAGACGTTTAAGCGTGCGTGTCATATCCCACGGACCGGCGGTGGGATTATAAATCAAAAGCGTTTTGTACTTCATTTTGAGTCCTGGATTCTTCTGCCAGACTCTGCCATGTCTGACCTGTGAAAGTATAACATAAGCTCCCATAGATGCAATGGTACATAACATGCACCTCGAGCTGGCGTTGCGCAATCGCTAAACTGTGTTATACACACCCATACTATCTTACAGATGCGTTGCCCTTGATGAAGTGTAACGCATCTATGTGCAGGGGGAATTTCAGGATCATGGCACAGGAAACTCACACGTTCGAGGCGCACTTGAATGAAGAACAGTGGGCAATCTGGACCGGACTGACCAGTCCGGCGAAAATCCAGGCATTTTTGGATAGCACGGCTTACGCTGCGGAGAATGTCAACCGCAGCCCATTGCGCGTGTTGCGCGACCGCCGCGCGCATTGTCTTGACGGCGGCTTGTTCGCCGCGGCGGCGCTGCGCCGGCTTGGGTATCCGCCGATTATCGTAGACCTCTTGCCAGAAGAGGGTGCGGACGACGATCACGTGCTGGCAATCTACAAATACAACGGTTTCTACGGCGCTGTCGCCAAGTCGAATTTCGTCGGGCTACGCTTCCGCGATCCGGTCTACCGCACGCTACGCGAGCTGGTGATGTCGTACTTCGAGGTGTTTTTCAACATCCACGGCGAAAAGACCTTGCGTGCCTATACCGTGCCGTTGAACCTGAATCGTTACGATCCACAAGAATGGCTGTGGAACGATGCGGCTGCCGATGCCATCGAACAGCGTCTCAAGACGCTGCACCGATTTCCTGTGTTGTCGCCGGAGCTGGTAGCGATCCTCACGCCGGTGGATGCGCGCTCCTACGAGGCCGGTATGTGGGGCACGGATTCGGCAGGGCTGTACCAACCCAAGCGTTGAAAAGCAGACGGTAGACGGGGGCAGCAAGCCCTGTCTACCGTCTACTGTTTACCCATTCCGCATCCATACGGATCAAGCGCGCCTTCTTCAGATTCTCGTTCATGATCCAGCGGACGTCTTTATCGTTGCTGGCGAGCCATTTTTCCATGAGCGGCTTGCCCACATCCGGCAGCGCACAGACGGCGACGCTCCAGATGAAGCGCCTTACTCATTACTCGTCACTGCCCTAACTCTACTCTCTTGCGGCCTCGACCATCGCCTTGACGTTTTCCATCCTGGCTTCATCAAAGAACGCGCCGTTGCCCACGATCAAACCGCCACCTTGTCCGGCGGTCTCTATCAGCCGTTTGACATATTCCCTGACCTCTTGCGGCGTGCCGAGCCGCAGCATGGAGGAAGGGACATTGCCGATGAGGCAGGCATTTTGGCCGAGCGTCTGTTTGACCTTCGCCATGTCCGTCTGGTCAATCATCCACACCGTCTTGCCTCGCGGCACGTCCTGGATGATTTCCAGGCGCGAACTCCAATGCCCTTCCAGCGCGGGGAAGGGAATACAACCGTTCTCGATCAGGCCGAGCATAACTTGCTTCAGCGTGGGCCAGTAGAACTTTTTGAATTGTTCGTCGGAGAGGAAGCCGTCGGCGCCTTTGTGCAGCGGGATGAAGATCAAGGGCTTCCCGGTCTGTTGTGCCGCGCTCACGCCCATCCCGATCATGATGGGAACCAGGCGGTCCATCGCAGCGAGCAGCTTGTCGGGGCGACGATAGATGTCCAGCATGATCCCCTTGGTGCCCCGGAGGGTGTCGCCGAGGACGTCGAACGGCGCTTTGGTGAAGCCGCCGAGGATCGTCGGGAATCCCAACGTGGTCAACTCCGCATCCGAGGCGCCCATCGCCATGGCCCATTTCAGAGCCTCTGCCCCGGCCTCGAAGAGCTTCTGGAAGGTCGCCTGCACGGGCGGCAGCGCGAACGGGACAAAGTTGAAGGCCACACCGTACATTTCCAGGATGCTGGTATAGGGCGCGAGCATCGAGAACCCACCCAACGCGCCGAACACGCGCGGCAGGTAGAAATTCCTGAAGTAGAACGACGGATCCGTCATGAAAAGGTCGTACTCATCCGCCGTCATATATTCGGCTTCGTTACACTGATAGCAGTGTTCCGGCGCGACCCCGTGACCCGGCCAGGAATACAGCTTGTAGTCGAGAATCTCATAGAACTTGCCCGGCCCGGGTGCCGAGGCGCCGATGTGCATATCCGGCTGTAACTCCAGGATGAATTGCTTGAAGGCCGCGGTACATTTGTCGTAATCGTACATGGCCTCTTCGACGGTCATCCCGGCATTGAGATAGGGGAACATGCTGGGCAATACCGTGACCGGCACGCGATCGGGTTCGCGTAACTGAATGGCGTCTTTGATTCTGGTGATGCTGGCCTGGTAATTGGCTTTGGCCTCCGCGCTTTGGAATTGCACGTCATTCCCATCAGGGCCTTTCGGCGAAAGCAATCTTTGAAAAGCGGCTTCTAGCTTGTCCATGGTTACCCTCCTATCCAACCTTTGGCTAACTTAACGGCGGCCATCGCATCTTTGCCGTAGGCATCCGCACCGGTAAATTCTCTGACAGCTTCATCAATCTGACCACCGCCGATCATGATTCTTACCTTGTCGCGCAGGCCGGCCTTGGCGATGGCTTCGACCGTCGCCTTCATCTCATCGAAGGCCAGGGTCAGGAATCCACTCAGGCCGACCACCTGTGGTTGAAAATCCCGAATTGCAGCGACAAATTTCTCCGCCGGAACGTCCACCCCCAGGTCGAAAACTTCAAAGCCGCTGACCCTGAGCATGAAGACGACAATGTCTTTACCGATGTCGTGAATATCTCCCTTCACTGTGCCGATGAGCACCTTGCCGAGGTGTTCTTCGACCGCGGCTCCGGCCAGGCCGGGTTTGACCATCTCCATGATCTGGTTCATCATCTCGCCGGCCAACATCAATTCGGGCAAGAAGTAAACGCCCTCCTCATAACGCCGGCCGATGATATCCATGGCCGTCCTGACATCGCTGAGAATGGTCAACGGCGGCGTGCCACTTTTGACCATCTCTCCGACCAACGCAAGGGCCTCGTTTTCCCTCATCTCAGCAAGCGCATCTACCAGTTGTTGCGACATACTTGGCCTCCTTTGAATTTAGTTTGATAGTCGTTAGTCAGATAGCCCTGCGGTCATTTTCGTTTTGGGGCTGTACCATCGGTTCGGTACACTCCTTTCAACCAGGTTGACCGAAGCTACAGGTCCCTCTATGCCTCAGGTTTGTTGAACACCCCGGCCCGGTAGGCCCGGACGTAGTTCAAACAATAGGGATCACGTCCCAACACCAGCTCGGCCGCTAACAATGTGGCCCGCAGTTCCTTATCCAGCGGATCGAGGATGGCACAATCCAGCCCGGCGGCCAGCGCCAGGGTCAAAAAAGCGCGATTGACGTAGGAACGCGCCGGCAAACCATACGAAATGTTGCTCAGCCCGGCGTTGAAATGGACGTTCGGGTAGGCAGCGTGCACTTCGCGGATGGTATCGCAGAAAATCACGGCACTCTGCGTATTGGTGCTGAGGGTCATAGCAAGCGCGTCCACATACACACGGTTATCGGGGATACCGGCAGCGCGAGTAGCCTCCAGGATGCGATGGATCACTGTCACCCGCGCGGCAGTGCTTTCAGGAATTCCCCGCTCATCCATGGCCAGAGCGATCACCGGACAACCGTACTCCACCACCAGAGGTAGCACCCCGTTCAGCCGCTGCGGTTCACCGCTGATCGAGTTGATCATCGGCGTCTTGTTGACGACTTTCATAGCCGCAGCCAACGCCTGTGGATTGGCGCTGTCGAGCGACAGCGGTGTATCTACCACCGCCTGGATTGTGTTCACCAGCCACACCAGATCATCCGGTTCTCGATCGGGGTGCGTGCCGGCATTGACATCAAGCCAGGTCGAACCGGCCTCGGCCTGGCGGCGCGCCAGATGTTGAATATAGCGAGTCTCCCGCTCGGTGATAGCCTGGGCTACTTGTTTGCGCGTGCCGTTGATTTTTTCGCCAATAATCTGCATAGTTTGCTCCTTTCAGTGGATATGGAGTACGGAGTAGGGAGTATGGAGTAGGAATATGTTCCGCTTACTCCTTACTTCTCGCCTTTAGGCAACAATCTTAATTGTACTCAGGTTCCGGCGAATGCAAATGGTTTGATGACGCCCGCTACAGCGCCGCGTGCTTGGCTTGAATCGCATCGGCCAACGCCTCGAGCGCCGCGAACGCCTCCGCGCGCGGTACACCTTTGCATAATACCGTGTCGAGGAGTTCGACCTTGAGATTGGGGATCAGTTCCGCGATTTGCTCCACGGCTCTGGTGCCCCAGCCATACGACCCGATAATGGCCGCGTACTTGAGTTTGGGGCGCAGCGCGTTGGCCAGGTGCGTGGCCGAAAACACACTCGGATGCGGCCCGCCGTGGACGGTGGGCGTGCCGATCACAATCGTTGCCGCATCCACCAGCGCCATCGCCAGCTTGCCGATGTCGGTGGTGGATAGCTCGAACGGCTGCACCGCTACGCCGCGCTCGGCCAGGGCTGCGACCAGGTAATTGACCATCATCCCGGTGCTTCCGTGCATCGAAATGTAAGGCAAGACGACGAGGTTCGAGACCCGATCGGAGACCCAGTCTGCGTAGGCGGACAAAATCCCGTCGGGATGATCGTAGATCGGGCCGTGGCTGGGCGCGATCAGGTCGAATTCGACCTCCCGCACTTTTTGCAGGTCTTTCGCCACCATCTTGCGGAAGGGCATCATAATCAAGCGTTGTCATATCGGGCAGCGTCTCTGGCGATGCACCCTGTGCATACTTTTTGTAGTGTTCTACTGCTTTCTTCCGTGTCTTTTCACTGGATAGGAACTTACGATTGAAGTCTGTCATAAGCGCCTCGATGATGCTATCCTGCCGAAAACTCTCATTCAAGCGTATCCAGATATTCGGTTAATCGCGCTTGGAATCGCGCCCAGTTCTTCTTTACTACTTCGTTTTGTAAACTTCGCGGCGATGTCGTACAAAATGCACTGTGATGCTGGTTTCAGCTTTGCTGAATGTATACAACACCCGATTGTTCAAATGCGCCAAATCTTCGGCTGCGGTTGGCGTAAACTCGACGTGGTACATACTACCAACTCAGCCCTAACTTGGCAGCGACGTTATCTGCCGTTATTGTTTCGCCGCCTGCGTCAATAGCCGCCAGTGAGTGCTGCAAAAGGCTCTGGAAGTCTTCGCGCAACTCCAAGCCCGCATCGGGGTCGCGGAACAGTTCCATAAGTGGCGTTATCGTTTCTTGGTGTATCGCACGCCCGTAATGTTTTCGAAATCGGCGTCTTGTGTCCACACTGTAGCATGATGCGCGCGAGCTGTAGCCAAGATTATACTGTCGGCCATGGGCAAGCTCAAATCTGTTGAAAGCTTAGCTGCATCCAACGCAAGCCGCATATCCAGTTCGATTATTTTTCCGCACGCCATGGCAGCGACCGCTCGTAAGGCTTCATCTTCACCGCGCTGTTGAAGCACACGCTTGAACACTTCGTACAAACTAATCGCGGGAACAATCAACGCTGTGGTATTTTCGATAGCCGGTGCGAAGAAATTTGCATTAGGGCCATCTGCGAAATATTCAAGCCACCCCGAAGAATCCACGACATTCATACGCGGTCTGCTTCTCGCTCAACGGTCGTATCGATGCCTGTAAGAAACCCGCGCATCTCCTTGATGGGTTGTAGCGGGATCAACTCTATACGATTTTGATACTGAATGACTTGAATGTGTTGCCCTGGCCAGATGCGGAGTGATTCTCGAATTGCGCGAGGGATGACGACCTGGAACTTGGGTGAGACCATCACAGTTTCCATAAGATCACCTCATTGATGAATACTTTATACTGCAATTCTAGCACATGGGAAGCGAAACAGCAAACTACAGATCTACTTTGTCTTCTTCAACCCCTTACTCACCTCATCCGCCGCGATCTTGCCGGTCAGGATTGAGGTCGGCAGCCCGGATGGACTGAATGACCACTGCCCCGCTTGAAGGATGCCGGGAATCGGGGTGCGGACCGAATTGAAGATCTTGGGCAGCCGGTTTTCGACCGGAATCGTCGGGTTGGTAAAGGCCCAGCCGGTGATCGCACCGTCCGTATTGCCCGTGATTCTGGCGATGGACAGCGGTGTGGCGGAGAATTGATCGAGGACGGCCGCCTTGATCCCCGGAAACACGGAAGCCTCCAACGTATCGAGGATGCACGCCTCGCTGAAGGCTTTGAAGTCGTCATACCACCCCATATCCTGGATGTGTTTCGTGAGGGTGTAATCGAACAACATGCTCACGATGAGTCCCGTTTTGCCGGGGGGCGCCAGCGTGGGATCGCGCATCACCGGGCACGAGATTTCGTAGGTCGTCAGGGCAAAGAACTTTCGTAGCCATGCCTCGATAGCCTCGCGGGTTTCACCAACAGGGATCGGCCCGGCACTGGTTTGGCCTTCGCGGCGTGGCGTGTAGAAGAAATGCGCGCTGGCCCGGCGCTCGAAGTAGCTTTTATCCAGGTCCAAAGCCAGGTATGTCGTGAAGACCGAATCCCCGCCTGATTTGTCGGCGACGGCGGCCCGGCGTTCCAGGACGGCACGTCGGATGGCATCATCATGGATGGCTTCCGGGGCGATGCTCCGGTAGAGCGTCTTCAAATCGGCGGCCCAGATGAGACCGCGATAGCCGTGCGTCTGGCCTTGCGCGTCGGTCACGCGCCGCTTCTCCGGGTCCACGGCGACGATGGCCGTGTTTGTGCTGATCGCGCCGCCGTGCGCTTTGATGAACTGCACCAGTTTGTCGGGCAATGCCCCGGTGCCACCACGCGGGTAATTGTAGTCCAGGTACAGCTTGACTTGAGTTTAGATTTACATAACAAAAGAGGGCACCTTAACAAAAACGAAACTGCTGGTAAAGTAGCGATTATGGACGAGAAGCCGTTACTCCAACAGTTTCGTGATACAGTATACCAATGTTTTGA